>CEVE01049510.1_pt1 | contig 102070 bp, 103 predicted proteins | sample 356431 | NCBI WGS metagenome assembly CEVE01 (sample SAMEA2622764, study PRJEB7988) | marine metagenome | isolation source: saline water (ENVO:00002010), including
ACTTACAACTGGTTTAGGCAATTCACCAGCGGTCAGTTTGCAATGAAGACCTACGAAGTATTTCTGAAACGAGAGGGCAAAGATCCCTTTACTCATGCAGGATCTTTCGACGCGCCCGACGAGGAGATGGCGTTGATCTACGCGCGTGAAACCTACGGCCGACGAAGCGAAGGCGAACAAATGTGGATTGTTCCAAGAACAGCCATCCTTTCCGCCAACGAAAAAGAATTGGCAATGGCGGACAGAGATCACAAACACAACAACGGTCTTTTGGTCGCTGAACTTCGCCGTATGTCCACAGGCCAAGAGAGTTAGCGAGATGGTGCCGTCTGCAGGAGAGCGCGAACTCGTTCTAGCGTTAGCGGATGACGAGCTATGCGTTGGACAGAACCATGCTTGGTGGATAGCTATCGGACCGTTTCTGGAAGAAGATCTAGCTTTCACGTCCATCGCCCAAGACGAACTGGGTCACGCAAGGTCTCTGTACTCGCTTTTAACAGACGACGTTGACGAACTCGCATATGGCAGAAGGGACAATGAGTATCGATCTGCGCACATCGCCGAACTCTTGTGTCACGACTGGTCTTGGGCCCTCGTTCGACATGTCCTACATGACATTGCCGAACAGATTCGTTGGTCCGCCCTGGTGGGTTCCTCCTGGGAAGAGTTGAGTCATTTAGCGGAACGGGTCCTTGGCGAGGAACAGTTCCATCTGCAACACGGATCCTCATTACTAAACCGGCTGTTAGCCGACGAGTTGGGTCAGCAACGTTTAACTCCGGCGATTTTAGAACTAGCCCCGATGGGTCGAGAGTATTTCGTCAGCTCCGATGACCAGCTCGCTGAGAACGGAATCATGACGATGCCGTTGGCCGTTCAAGAACAACTATGGATTGATCAAACGGGCGAATTGTTCGAGCAATACGACATCAACATCAATTTCGGATCTGAAGCTCCTTTTGCAGGACGGTCCGGTATCCGCTCAGCTGACTTTGCTGAGCTTCATGAAGAAATGACGGCAGTCCTGCGTATTGATCCCCAAGCCCGATGGTGATCAAGATTGCAACGAATTGATTGTTTGCCAAACCTTCTCTGGAGTGAGCGGCATATCGATGTGCTGAACCCCGAGATGGCTCAGGGCGTCGATAACAGCGTTTTGGATGGCGGGTGTAGCTCCCACTGTTCCTGACTCGCCGATTCCTTTTGCACCTAGAGGATTGATATGAGTCGGAGTTTCTAGAACTACGCGCTCAAACATTGGAAGCTCGGCGGCGGAAATAACTGGGTAGTCAGCGAAATTGCTGGTGAGGGGATTGCCGTCCGCGTCATATCTGAACTCTTCGATCAAAGCCTGGGCGGCTCCCTGGGCCAAACCCCCGTGTACTTGACCGTCTGCAAGTAACGGGTTCAAGATCACCCCGGCATCATCGCACGCCACGAGGCGGCTGAGGTGAACGGCTCCTGTTTCAGAATCGACCTCTACGACAGCGACGTGAGTGCCGAAAGGAAAGGTGGGGCCTTCAGAGTCAAATACTTCTTCTGCGTGTAGTAGCCGGGGCCCGGAGGCATCGGGTTCAAGAAATTCTGCGATCTCAGACCAGGAAATACCTATGGCCGGTGTTCCAAGAACATGGAAGCGTCCGCCACCGGTATCTAGCGACAAGTCACTTTCAGATGCTTCCAAAAGTTCAGCGGCAATTTTCTTTGCTTGTTCGACTAAGGCGAGGGAGGACTCCCAAATCGCGGAGCCCGCTAACTGAACGGACCTCGAACCCCCTGTGATACCGCCCTGGGGAACTTGATCGGTGTCTCCATACACAACCTCAATGTCTGTCATCTCCACTCCGGTGGCATCGGCAATCAACATTGCCCAAGCAGTTTCATGACCTTGGCCGTAAGGAGTAGAGCCTGTTCGCGCTCGGATCTTCCCTCCGGCTAACAATTCGACTGCCCCGTATTCTGAGCGGCCCGCTCCGGCAGTTCTTTCCACGTAGCTAGCCAATCCGATACCTAAGAGTTGTTTGTTGCCACTAGAGCGCCGCAACTCTTGCTCATTTCGTAAACCTTGATAGTCGCTAGCTGAAATCGCAGCGTCCAAACTTGCTTCGTACGCTCCGCTGTCATATGCGGACCCGGTCTTTGTAGTGAGGGGGAAATCGGAAGGTTGCAAAAAGTTGCGTCTGCGGACCTCTGCTGGGTCCATGCCAATTTCCAGGGCGAAAGCATCAACAGCGCGTTCAATAGCAGCTGCTGCCTCCGGTCGTCCCGCGCCCCGATACGCTCCGGTGGGAGTGGTGTTGGTGACTACTGAAACAGCGCTAAAGCCGACGCTTGGAATGTCGTAGCAACCGGTCAACATAGCTCGGGCGTTGGCGGGTAGACCTGCGCCGCCAGCAGGATACGCGCCCGCTTCTTGAACTACGTGAAGGTGGTAGGCCGTTATATTTCCTTCAGTAGTGCCGCCAATACGGCAATATTGCACCTGCCCCCTGCCGTGACCAAGACCCACCATGTCGTTACTTCGGGTTGGCACCCAGATGACCGGTCGGTCCACACGTTTGGAAATCCAACCCAAAAGTGCCTCTTCGGGAGAGGGCCGTGCCTTAGCGCCGAAACTCCCTCCAACGTCGCGAGAAACCACTCGTATTTGCTCTTTTTCGAGCTTCAGGATGGAAGATATGACTGAGCGCACTGGATGAGGCCCCTGGCCGGCATTGAAACAATGAAGTCGACCATCGCTCGTCCATTCTGCAGCTGCGACACGGGTTTCAATGGGTGCTGGAGCTAGCCGATTATTTACTGTCCGGACCTCCGTAACCACTTCGCAAGCGTCAAAATCAGCATGTAGTCCTTCAGCTTCCATTCGGCATACAACATTGCCTTCAGATGTACCTTCGAATAACAAGACCTCTGACTCCAATGCGGCTTCAATGTTGACGACGACATCGAGAGATTCATAATCAATTTCGATTAGCTCTGCAGCATCTACGGCTATGGATGGAGAATCTGCGACGATTGCGACGACAGGCTCTCCAACGAATCTGACTCGGTCATCAGCGAGTAATGGTCGAATCATTGCTTCATCGAAGAGTGGATTAGCAGATGGATAGGGACCTATGTCCAAGTCGGCATTTGTAATTATGTCAACAATGCCGGGTATCGAACGGGCCGCCGAAGTCTCGATCGAAAGCACCTTTGCATGTGCCATCGTGGAAGTGAGGTAGTGCACGTAGGCAGGGTTATCGAACTTAATGTCAGCTACGAAAGTTCCTTCTCCTCTCAGCAGTGGAGCGTCTTCACGTCGTCGCGTTGAGGTGCCACGTAAAGTCATGTCCCTATGCCTCTCTCAGAATCGTAGAACGGTGTCGAATAAGCCCAGCTTGTAGTCTGCCATTTTCACGCTAAAAATAAGGAGTGACTTGGGTGCTGCTTTCAGGACTACTGATTGATGCACTAGTCGGTGAACCGAGATTCGTATGGTCGCGAGTACCGCACCCAGTAGTGCTAGTGGGGAAATTTATTCAACTAGCAGATGAGCGCATAAACAAAGGTGTTGCTCGCAAAGCCAAGGGAATTTTCTTCCTGTGCTTCTTAGTTGCGTCGGGCGGTGTTTTGGGTCGTTTGATCGGCGAACTTGGTGCTGTGGTGAGCGCAACTTTTGTTGCGATCCTTCTTGCACAGCGATCCCTTGTAAATCATGTAAATCAAGTCGCTGCATCCCTCCGAGTTTCACTAGAAGAGGGCCGGCAGGCGGTAGGTCTAATAGTGGGGCGTGACACGAGAAGAATGCAGGAGAGTGAGGTTGCCTCAGCAGCCATCGAAACCGCTGCGGAAAATTTTTCCGACGGGGTAATGGCACCTATCTTTTGGTTTCTCATCGCCGGCTTGCCGGGTTTATTTGTCTATAAATGTGTCAACACTGCTGACAGCATGATCGGATACAAAACGGCACGACATAAGGACTTTGGGTGGGCGGCAGCAAAGTTTGATGATTTATTGAACTGGGTTCCCGCACGAGTAAGCGCTCTAATGCTTGCCACCATTGGGAAGGTGCTACACCGAGCACGCCAAATTAAACGAGATGCCAAATTGCATCGCTCTCCCAACGCGGGCTGGCCAGAAGCGGCTATGGCATTTTCTCTAAATGTGGCTATTGCTGGTCCTCGGAGCTACGAGGGAGAGAAGCAAAATTTTGCATGGGTCAATGAAGGGGGAAACGTTGCTACGGCATGCGACATCGAGCGCTCAACCCGGATGTTGTGGTCCTGCTGGGCCCTTGCTTTCGCATCTGTTTGCATCATCTCCATTTTCTCTCAGTGATTCTTCTAGAACAGCTCACACAACCTCGATCCCAGCGCTGCGATCTGACTAAAATATTAGTTTTATTGCCTCCCGAAGAGGTGCGAAGTGTCCTCAAACAACCTTGGAATCATTCAGGACGGTTCGGGGTAGAGGGGCTACCGGAGAACGTGTAGTGAAAAATCAGATAAACCTTGGCCTTATCGTTTTTGATAGTGCCAAGATCAGATCAAGGTCTAGTTCTACTTCCATCTGAGCAGCTAATTCATCGAGCACTAGATCGACGTCCTGCGAGTAGTTAATTTCGCTACTTACGGCGAATTCTTTAAGAAAAGACGATCGGAAGCCGTCACCTACAAATAGTCCGTGCAGGTAGCACCCACGCACCAAGCCATCTTGTGATGCAGCTCCTTCTTCGCGTCCATCAACCTCGACCCATGCTCTAACTGAGTCCGGACCTTTTGTTGTACCCAAGTGAATTTCATAGCCACTTATGAGGTCTCCTGTTGGAAGGTAACGGGCGTCTCTCATAGCCACAGTCTTTTGAGGATGCATCTCGGTCTCTACATCAATTAGTCCCAGACCTTCGACTGACTGCGGAGGACCTTCAATCCCCTGTAGGTCACTAATCCTTTTCCCAAGCATTTGGTAACCACCACATAAACCTAAGATTCGCCCTCCACGTCGATGGTGGGCGAACAAATCAATGTCCCAACCTTGGGAGCGAAAGAAACCTAAGTCTGCAATCGTGGATTTACTTCCCGGTATCAATACAAGATCTGCGTCACCGGGTAACGGCTTTCCCGGTGCAACCATTTCGACGGTCACTTCCGGTTCGTTTCGAAGCGGATCAAGGTCGTCAAAATTTGCAATTCTCGACAACATCGGGACTGCTATTTTAAGTTGACCGCCCGTGCGCGAACTGAGATCGACGGCGTCTTCAGCCGGTAGCTTCCAAGCGTCAGGAAACCAATTTAAAATCCCGGTAGAGAGCCAGCCGGTGTGATCGATGACGGTCGCAAGCCCTTCCTCGAACAATTTTAAATCGCCCCTAAATTTGTTAACCATAAAGCCCACGATTTGTTCAGCGTCCATAGAACTCAAAACTGCTTTTGTGCCTACCAGTTGAGCAATGACTCCGCCTCGATCAATGTCGCCCACAAGCAGAACTGGCACGTCTGCGATAGTGGCAAAACCCATGTTTGCGATGTCGTTTCTCCGCAGATTTGTTTCCGCAGGGCTTCCGGCGCCTTCCACAATTACGAGATCAGCCTGTTGAGCCAGACGGTTGAAGCTTTCGAGCACGGGCCTTAAAAGAATTTTTCTATCGGTTTGGAAATTTCTAGCCGACAAGTGGCCTTCCATTTTGCCTTGCACAACGACTTGTGATCGCATATCTGACTCGGGTTTCAACAGCACCGGATTCATATCGGTGTGAGGTGGGATCCCAGCAGCCAAAGCTTGAACTGCTTGGGCCCTACCTAGTTCGCCCCCATCTATAGAGACAGCTGCGTTATTTGACATGTTCTGAGGTTTGAACGGAATAACGCTCAATCCTCGATTTTTGAAAGCCCGGAGCAGTCCAGCGACTATCAACGACTTGCCAACATTTGAGCCAGTTCCTTGGATCATAAGTGACCGACTCATGGAGTGAACCTAACTAACGACGGAACTAGGAATGGCAGCGAAGGCTTCGAAAGAAAATTTGTAGCGCACTCCGCTAAAACTTTATTCATAGTCAAGCCGCCGGCCTCGTGCGGAGCCTATCCAGCGGCGAGTATTCAGCCTCAGTTATCGACTCTTGAGTAGCCGCGCCTTCAGCCATAGGAGCGATATTTGATGTGCACTCTAAATCGACGCAACGATGTCAGACATTGTTGTGTTTTGGCCCAAAGATGAACTGGGGAATCCATAAACTCCTCCGCTTTGGTTTAGAAAATTGGCTCCACTAGCCGCGTTTGTTCGCTCGGTTCTAGGTACGATTGCCGACGTACGGTGCAGCGATGCAGCGAAGTCCGGTAAAAATCCGGCACTGTCCCGCAACGGTGAAGTCTCCTAGGAGAACAAGTCCGGTCGCCTGAATCTCTGCCTCGCACGACGATTCTCGAGGAAGAAGCGTTGTGTGGCAGGTTTCCTGCCGCTCCGCCCTCGGACGACAGGAGAAAACCTATGAAAAAATACCTATTCCTAGTTCTCGGATTGCTGATGCTCGCCGCCTGTGGCAGCGACAATGCAACAGATTCGACGAACCAACAAGTCACTTACGAGCCCGCGGCGACTAGCGCACCTGCTACCGAAGTGCCGCAAGAGGCTGAAGAGGTCATCGAAAATGAGGCAGACGCCCAATCCGATGAGGCTGTAGCCGAGGATTATCCCACCGCGATCGTCTCGCTATCCCCGACAGCTACCGAAATGCTTTTCGCTATAGGAGCTGGCGAGCAGGTTATAGCGGTAGATAACTACAGCTATTTCCCACCTGAAGCACCAGTAGTTGATGATCTTTCCGGTTTTAACCCGAATGTCGAAGCTATTGCCCTTTTCGAACCTGACCTAGTCGTTCTCAGCAACCCAACTATTCAAGAAGAATTGGAGCTTTTAGGAATTGACGTCTTCGTAGCTTCCGCGGCTGTTGACCTAGACGAGGTCTACAGTCAGATAGCCGAAATTGGCGATCTTACGGGAAACTCAGATGGTGCGTCGGCACTTGTTGCTCAGATGAAGGAACAAATCGCAGACATTGTTGCTGCAATCGACGTCCCCGCTGAACCTTTAACTTATTTTCACGAATTAGATCCCACCTTGTATTCGGTAACAAGTTCGACGTTTATTGGACAGATCTACGCGATGGCCGGGGTTGAGAACATTGCCGATGCAGCGGACGAAGGCGGAACCTTGAGCTATCCACAACTAACCCAAGAGTTCATACTTGAGGCTGACCCTGACATCATCTTTTTCGCTGACGCTCAATGCTGCAGCCAAACGGTCGAAAGCATCAGTGAACGACCGGGCTGGTCGGAACTAACCGCTGTTCGTAACCAGCACGTGTTCGAGATGAACGCCGACATAGCTAGCCGTTGGGGTCCGCGGCTCGTCCAATTCTTGGAGACTGTTCGCTCGGCCCTCCAAACAGTAGCTGAACGCTAGGCGCAGATCGTGAGCAAGGCTGCGACGAGCAGTGGTTTGCGCACGCCTGAAAGATTGCGGGCCTCGGTCATTCTCGTCGGAGCCTTTGCTTGCATCTTGGCTATGGGAACGAGCCTTGCCATAGGTCCCGCTGGTATCAACAAAACGGCGATCTTAAGGGAGTTGATCGATCGGTTGCCCTTCATAGAGATGGAGAGCGGTTTGTCGCCCATCCATAAAAGCGTGATTTGGGAGGTGAGACTTCCGAGGATTCTGCTTGGCGGATTGGTCGGGGGAACCCTTGCAGTCAGTGGTGCGAGCTATCAGGCGGTCTTTCGTAACCCTCTCGCAGACCCGTACCTTCTTGGAGCGGCAGCAGGCGCTGGCCTTGGAGCAACCGTGGCCATAGTTACTGGTTCTGGTGACGGTATAGGTGCCTTTGACTTGGTCCCAGTACTCGCATTTCTAGGAGCCATGGGCGCTGTGATCATGACATATTTCCTGGGGTATAGCTCTGGCGCTCGACGGTCACCCTCAGCTTTACTTTTAGCGGGCGTAGCTGTGGCCGCCTTTTTGACTGCAATACAAACTTTTATTCAGCAACAGAATGTCGAAAGTATCCGGCAGGTTTATAGCTGGATTCTTGGGCGTCTCAATACTTCTTCCTGGACCGAAGTAAAGCTGCTGGCACCATACGCATTTCTTGCAATCCTTGTAATGCTCCTTTCTCGGCGAGCGCTAGATGTCATGCGTCTTGGCGATACTGAAGCATCCTCGGTGGGTCTAAGACCCCAAATTGTCCGTTTCTCGGTTATAGCCGCTGCTTCTCTCGGCACGGCGGCATCAGTGTCAGTGAGTGGGCTAATTGCGTTTGTAGGAATAATCGTCCCGCACGTTGTGCGTCTACTCGCCGGGACAAGCAATCGCATTGTGTTGCCGCTTTCTGTTCTCTTCGGCTCAGCGTTCCTAGCGTTTGTTGACCTCCTAGGTCGAACACTGGTGTCCCCGGCTGAAATTCCTATTGGAGTGATCACAGCGTTTTGTGGAGCGCCATTCTTCGTTTTGGTGCTGAGGACAAGTCAGAAGGCGCTCACGTGAATCACTGTCTTGTTCAAAATGTGCGTGTTAGCGCGGGCAGGAAAGTACTTCTGGATGATGTCTCTTTGAGTGTTCCACGAGGCGAGTGGTTGAGCATTGTGGGGCCTAATGGTGCTGGCAAAAGTACGTTGCTCTCGGTGATGGCTGGATTGAGGAGTAGCTCCGGGAGCGTTTACCTGGGAGATATCGATATTGCCGACATGACTCCACGACAGAGAGCTCAACATCTGGCTTATTTGCCGCAGCACCCTGAGGTTCCTCCCGGCATTTCGGTGGGTGGTTACGTTTTGATTGGACGAAACCCGTATATTCCGTTGTTGGGAACCGAAGGACAGCGTGATATTGAAATTCTGAACGAAGTGCTCGAGCAACTCAGCTTGCAAGACTTTCGAGATCGCACCCTCGACTCCTTGAGCGGAGGGGAACTCCAGAGATGCCACCTAGCGAGGGTGTTGGTTCAGGACACTCCACTTATTTTCCTGGACGAGCCAACGACTGCGCTTGACCTAGGTCACCAGCAACAAACTCTTGACTTGGTCTGTGAAATCCGAAACCAACGCGAGCTGACGGTTGTCATGACGATGCACGACCTGAGTTTGGCCGGCCAATATAGTGACCGAATTATCCTGCTTTCTGAAGGGCAGATTGCCTCTGAAGGCAAGCCTGAGGACGTACTGGACCCAGACCGACTTTCAGGCTTGTATGGTGCACGAATCAAAGTCATGAAGGTTGATAGTGACATTGTGATTATTCCTACCCGCAGTCAGGAGCTTTGATGTCGACTGAGGCGCCTCCCAACAAATCCCCTGAGAAAAAAGAACGCCGAAGAGTGCAGTCCCTGGTGTTGGTTCACACAGGCGATGGAAAGGGCAAATCGTCGTCGGCTTTTGGGGTTGTGATCCGGTCTGTCGCAAGAAATTGGAATGTTGCCGTCATCCAGTTCTTGAAATCGGGTAGGTGGAATACCGGTGAAGAGAAAATTTGTAGAGAAAAACTTGGTGTTGATTGGTGGGCAATTGGTGAAGGTTTCAGCTGGGAGTCAGAAGACCTCTCAGAAGATGAAGCTGTGGCGCAAGCCGCATGGGCTCACGCAAAGGAGTGCATTGCAAGCGGCGAATACCAACTAGTGGTGCTTGACGAGGTGACCTACCCCGCTAATTGGGGATGGATATCTAAGGAAGAAATTGTGTCGGCTGTAAAAGGCCGCCCTGAAAAAACTAACGTTGTCATCACAGGCCGTAACGCACCACCTGAGTTTGTGGAGGTTGCGGACACAGTCACCGAAATGCGTAATGTGAAACATGCTTATGAGAAGGGCATTGTCGCCAAAAAAGGCATTGACTATTGAATGCTAATGATGACGGTATTTTGGTTCCAAGGCGGTTAACGCTTATTACTGGAGGGGCTCGAAGTGGCAAGAGCGCCCTGGCACAAAAGATTGGGGAAGCTTGGCGAGGTCAAGTGTGCTTCGTCGCAACCGCAACTGCTGGTGATCAGGACATGGCAGAACGAATAGCAAGGCACCGCAGCGAGCGCCCCACGAGCTGGACCACCATGGAATCTCCAGTTGAAGTGACTTCTGATATCAGCGGAATTACTGAAGACTCCCTAGTGATTATTGATTGCGTGACGATGTGGGTCTCGAATTTGCTTCTTCAAGGGTTTGAACTCGAAAAAATTGAGGAAGAGGCGGCGATTTTGGCCGAATTCTTAGGTCAAAGAGAAGCTCCTACTGTTGTCGTAACCAATGAAGTAGGGCTCAGCATCGTGCCCGACAATGAGCTTGCGCGTCGGTATCAAGACACGTTGGGCCGTGTAAACCAAGCCTTAGCCCATCGAGCTGAAAGGGCTCTGTTCGTCTCTGCGGGCAGAATTACTCAACTCGAAAAGATTGAGGACATCTTGTGACAGATCCACTTAGCCGCCATTTGTCAGATTTGCCTTCTCCAGATCTCTCGGCGGTGAATAACATGCAGCGAAGATTGACTGACATCTTGCGACCCAATGGAGCGTTGGCTCGACTAGATGAAATTGCTGTGTTTATGGCTGGTTGGCAGGGATTAGATTTCCCGTCTGTCAACAAGCCGGAAGTTCTGATTTTCGCGGGTGACCATGGTGTAGCTCAAGCAGGAGTAAGTGCTTACCCCTCAGAGATAACGAAATCGATGTATTCGGCGTTCGAATCTGGCTGTTCGACCATTAATGCCCTGGCGCGGATAGCAGGTGCTTCGGTAACAGCTGTTGACGTCGGCGTTGGTCGACCGACAGGAGACATTCGGACAGAACCGGCGATGTCCTCGGACAGATTTGAAGAGGTTTTTCAAATAGGCCGAAGAGCGGTACAACACTGCGACTGTGATCTTCTGGCTTTAGGTGAGATGGGGATAGGCAATACAACCCCATCTGCGGCCGTTGTTGCCGCATTGTTCGGTGGTGAGGTAGCTACATGGGTAGGACGTGGCACCGGCGTAGATGATGACGGTATGAAACGTAAAGTTACTGCGGTTGAAAGTGCCGTTGAACGTGTAGGAGACGCGAGCCCGTACGAGATTCTTCGAGAACTTGGTGGAACTGAAATCGTTGCGCTCGCCGGCGCAATTGTGGAAGCCCGCAAGAGGCGAATCCCAGTGGTTCTTGATGGTTTTGTCGTGACAGCAGCATCTGCGCCTCTATATTCCTGTAACCCTGCAGCTCTTGACCATTGCGTAGTAGGGCACAAGTCAGCGGAAGCGGGGCATCAACAACTCCTCAACCGCCTAGATTTACGACCCATCCTTAACATGGAGTTCCGTCTTGGTGAAGGGTCTGGAGCTGCAGCGGCTATACCTATGATCTCTATGGCATGCGCAGCAGCTACGGAAGTTCCGACTTTCAGCGAATTCTTCGAAGCCGATACATGAGATCGTTAAGAGCTGCAATTGTTTTTTTGACCAGAATTCCAGTTGGTGTTGGTCGACAGGGCCCGCCGCCACTTTCTCAGGCCGTCCCATGGTTCCCGATGGTTGGCACGATAGTGGGCTGTTTGGTTGGGGTCGTTTATCTGTTGGCGTCACAAGCACTTCCGGCGGCTGTTGCCGCCGTGGTGGCCATCGCTTTTGGAATAGCGATAACGGGGGCCTTCCATCTCGACGGGCTAGCTGACAGTGCAGACGCGTTCGCGGGAGGCACCACTGTCGAACGTCGCTTCGAGATTTTGAAGGACTCGCGGTTGGGTACCTACGGAACCAGTGCACTTGTTTTGGTCCTGTTCTTAGAGGTTGCTGCTCTAGCTACCTTGGCGCCCAGGACTGGCCTGATTGCTCTGGTCACAGCTCACGGGATAGGAAGAGCGTCTGCGGTAGGAGTGATGGTTCTCACCCGGAGCACCGCCAAAGAAGGATTGGGAGCTGACTATCTGGCAGATCTGAGCCGCATTCGCGGCGCACTCGGAATAGCGGTCGTCGTCGGTGTAGCAGTTTTGTTAAACGGATCTGACGGGGCTTTACTCATTGCATTTGCGTTGCCGGCCAGTTTGCTGACCTGGGCCTGGTCGTATCGTTCAATCGGTGGCGTGGTAGGAGACAGCCTTGGCGCAATCGCACAACTTTCACAAACAAGCGTCTTAGTGGCGGCCACGGCTCTTAATAGTTAGATATGTGCGTGTTCGTAGCAACCTGCGGGGAGAGGTACCTTGAACTCTGTGCCGAATGACAGCGACGAACTTCCCGAGAACGCCCGCCAGCAACTTGACGATTTGTTTCGCTCAGACCCGCTCATGGATCAGCTAGGGGCCGAGTTGTTGATGTGGTCTCCCGGGAATGCCAAAGTGCAAGCAACTATCGAAGTTGCCCACACCAACTTTTTGGGTGGCGGACACGGCGGAATCATGTTCAGCCTCGGAGATATAGCCATGTCCTTCGCGTCAAACGGGTACGGACGTCAATCGGTAGCTACCCAAATTGACATCTCCTATCACCGAGGCGTGCGACCCGCTGACACGATTACTGCCACGGCATCTGAAATCAGTCGCACCAGGCGATTCGCTCACCACAGAGTCGAGCTAATAGTCGACGACCGACTAGTAGCTAGTGCAACTGGCACGACCTACCGAACTGACGAATGGATACTAGGGCCTGACATTTGGCCAGATGAGTGGCGAGAAAAATATTGAGCCGTACCCATCGCGCCGTTTGCGTACTTTTAAGCGCGTTAACTCTCTTATCAAGTTGCGGCCCGGACGGCCCGCAAGTCACACGAGACCCAAACCCTCCGCTACTCGAATCATCACCGACTACAACTTCTGAACTTGAACCAAGCGAGGTTCAGATAAATCAGGAAGCAGTCGAAACTGCTACTGAGAATGGCTCCGCTGCAACCCAACGAGGCGGATCGGCAACCGTAGTCGTCGCCAGCGACCCTATGCCGATCACCGGATGGACACCCTGGGACCACTTTTGCACTTGGTCGTGTCGCAACGTCCTTGACCAAGTGCTTGAAACGCTCACCGTAATTTTGCCCGATGGCTCAACGGCCCCCTGGCTAGCAGAGCGAGTAGACCCCAATCCTACGATGCTCAACTGGACGGTTACGTTGCGGAAAGGACTCGAGTTCACCGACGGCCGACCTGTAACTGCGCAGGTCATCAAAAACGGTTACGAAGAGTTTCTTAAAAGTGGCGAAGTTACCAGGGGATTACTGCGTGACGCCCGAATCAACGCGGTCAAAGTCTTGGACGACTACCGCCTGATGATTGATCTAGCGGAACCGAACCCGGCTATAGAGACGGTGCTAGCTGGGCCAGTAGGCAGAGTGTTCTCAGTTGAAGCCGCAATGGCTGACCCGGCTGGGTTCTTGCGCAACCCAGTAGGCACTGGTCCCTTCATCATGCGGTCTTGGAATATTGGCGAACCGGTGAAATTAGAAGCCAACAGAAACTACTGGCGGTCTAAATCAGGGGAACCCCCGATGCCGTACCTGGATGAGCTTGTGTTTCGCGAAATAGCCGATGAACAAGAACGCATCGAAATGGTACAAAGCCGAGAGGCGGACTTTGCCCAGTCACGTTCGACTCTGGCGATTTCTCGGGCACGAAGCTTAGAACTCACAGTCATATCCAGGAACGAAGACAACGTAGGTGTGGTTCTGTTTAATACGGTGCGGTCACCGACGGATGATGTTCGCGTTCGGCAGGCGCTCCAGCTAGCAGCGAACCAAGAAGCGCTAATCGCCGCGTCTTTAGGTGCAGGCGCCGGTGAAGCTGCGACCCAATGGTTCGCCCCGGAAAGCCGGTGGTGGTCAGGGTTAGCTGCTGCTGCGTGGCCGGGCACCGACGTAGCCCGCGCCAAGCAACTGCTTACTGCGTACGTTAACGATCCCAAACGGTCGGACAAACGTTCTCCGGGAGCAAAGATCACTTTCGAACTTCAGTGCACAGATGACATACACCTCTCATCAATGACTCGCGAATTGAAGAGACAATGGGAAGCGACAGGCCTGGTAGAGGTCGAGCTAGACACCGTGACACGTAGTGGCTTGATCCAACGAGTTCTAGGCTCTGTAACGGACCGCCCCGGATTCAGCGGCGATTTCGACGCTACGTGCTGGCGAGTAGGTGGTGAGTCTGACCCGGCCATGATGTTCGCGTCGATTTTCGGACCCGTTCGCACCTCGCCGTTAAATGTGAGCAACCTTCATGACGAGTCCATCACAGCTTTTGTCGACCTTCTTCACTCCAGTTCAATAGAAACAGTGCGTCAAGCTGCTGTGGAACAGTTGATGCTGGCGCTGGTTGAACACATGCCGATGATCTACTTGTCCCATTCACAGTCTGCCCTCATAGGGCATTCCGACACTAAAGGCCTCGGCTCGTGGGCACTGCCAAATGGCGAGGTCATATATGGACAAGTTGCTGGTGTCGGACGTTGGTCGGAAGTGTGGATTTCCGATGAATGAGTCCGCGACATCGTTAGAGGTCCTGGGTTGGTCCCGGCAAGGTATCGCTTACCCGCAACTGACCGATACACAGGGCGTCAGTCGAGTTGTCGTTGAACACCGAGGCGCGTATGAAATTTTGGGTCCGTTCGGTGCCCATGAAGCCATCTTGGAAACAGCATCACGACAAATTGCAGATGACCCAACCGACTACCCAGCCGTCGGAGATTGGGTAGTCCACTCCCTTGAACCTATCGACAATCGCCGAGTGGGCATCATTGAGGTACTACCTCGGCGTTCAAGCATGCTCCGGCGTGCTCCGGGATCGGCGCCTGTCCCTCAAGTTGTGGGCGCCAACATCGACGTCCTTGCGTTAGTTGTCTCTGTTGATCAAGAGATAGACGAGCATTTAATAGAGCGCTATTTAGTTACTGCTGAAGGTGGGAATGCCTCACCGATCATTGTTGTCAACAAGAGTGACTTGGGAGGCGCGGGGAAAGTTCGTGACAGACTCGAGCAACGGGGCATTCGCTGTCCTATTTATCTTGTGAGCGCGAAAAATGAGAACCCTCATGACCAGCTCGTTGAACTGTTGAACCAGGGTTCAACAGTTGCTGTAACTGGGTCATCTGGCGTAGGGAAATCGACATTAGTGAATCAAATGGTGGGTGATGTGGTCCTCGCAACCGGTGCGGTGACTAGCGAAGGCTCAGGTCGACACACCACAGTACGAAGAGAGTTGTTGCTGGCTCAGGGAGGGGTGCTCATTGACACCCCAGGTTTGAGAGAGGTTCAGATATGGGAAGAATTGGGTCTGGAGACCGTATTTCACGAAATTGCTGCGGTTGCAACTGCATGCAGATTTGCTGATTGCTCCCATCGAAACGAACCGAGTTGCGCAGTGAAGCAGGCCACTGGCGATGGTCGTATCGACCCGAGCCGCCTCGCCTCATACCTGGCTCTGTGTGAGGAGCTATCGGATTTAACAGACGAAATTGATGAATATCAGAGATCTCAACGGCGACGCCGGGACGCCCGACAAAATTAGCGACCTGTGAAACGGGGCTTACGTTTCGCCATAAAGGCGGCCACGCCTTCCTGGTAGTCAGTGCTATCGAAACAAGCATTAACCAGTTCGTTTATTTCGTCGAAATTCTGAAGATCAGAAGGCTTGGTCCATTCATCGGTGGCTGCTTTGGCGGCTCGGATTGTTAGCGGCGCGTTGTCACAAATCTTATTTAGCCAATCATCTGTGGCTTCACTCAACTCTGATTTTGGAACGACGCGGTTGACTAGCCCCATGGTTAGCGCTTCGTCGGCTCCGAAACGATCCGCCAGAAACAAAATTCGTTTGGTCGCTGAGGGTCCGACTAGGTCAACTAATCGCCCCAGCCCTGAGGCCCGGTAACCCAGCCCCAGGCGAGCTGCAGGAATTGTGAAGCTCGCATCGTCTGCAGCAATGCGAAGATCAGCGGTGAGGGCAACCGCGAGTCCGCCTCCTATGCAGTAACCGTGAATCATTGCAACTAACGGTTTCGGCATCGTCAGTAAGGCGTTATAGGCCCGATCCGACACGTTGTCATATTCTTGATTCGCTGAGCTGTCTGTTCTCTTGTCGTTGAACTCACTGATATCTGCCCCCGCAGCAAAAGCTCGCTCACCTTCGCCTTGTAATAAGACCGCTCGTATTTCAGTGTCTTCAGCTAGTTCTGTAGCTGCGTCAAGTAAGCCCTGCCACATCTCCGCACTAATTGCGTTATGTCGCTCCGGATGGTCCAAAACGATGAGGCCAATGTGGCCGTTTCGACGAATATGCACATGTCCACTCACCGGCTGAACGCTACACGGCATTCGGATGCCTTCATAGGTGACTATTGTCAGCGAGGTGTTGAAATACCCGATGCGATTCTGTGTTCTCTTACTTACCACCGGAATTGCATTGAGTTGCGCGGCGACTCCGCCGAGTGCTCGAACGACATCAACGGCGGTCCCTCCCTCCGTAAGTCTCACTTTGGAACAAGGTGACGACTCCGAAGCTGAGAGTAACGAACCTTCGTCGACTAACACCCTCGGTGTTGCAACGACCTCAGTAGCTATCAACTTTGAATCATGGCCGCTAACAGGAATAGTCGCTGACGAAGTCGGCAATTGGCCAATCTTGGTCGTCAAAATCGACAATCATGATCGAGCTCGACCGCAATATGGACTTAACGCAGCTGATGTTGTCTTCGAGGAAATTGTCGAAGGCGGACTCACTCGACTAGCAGCCTTGTACCACTCCAACGAAGCCGCCTTGGTGGGTCCAATACGTTCAGTAAGAACCAGTGACTTCAACCTCTTACAGAATTTGAATCGGCCCCTCTTTGCGAATTCAGGAGGGAACGAAGACGTATTGCGGCTTCTCCAAGACATCAATTTTGTGGACGTAAGCTCCAATGCAGCCAGGGGCGTCTATCGACGTCTAGAGGAACGACCCTCACCACACAACCTCGTTAGTGACACGAAATCATTGCGTGCCGTAGGCGCTGATCGCAGTCAGGGGGGGACACCTCCGATCTTGTTTGAACGAAACGATGGCGACAACCAAACCCAAGTTTCGGGCATCCCGGTCAAAGGAGCTGATCTCGATTACGGATCAACACTGGTGCAATATCGATGGGACCAAAATCGTTTGGGATGGCTTCGATCTCAAAACGGTAGCCCGCATTCCGACGTTGACGGTTTGCAGATCGCACCGGAAGTAGTAGTCATACAAATAGTTTCATACGCCCGCAGTGCCGCCGACGGGAGATCCCCCGAAGCAGTTTTGATGGGAACTGGAAGAGCGCTGCTTTTGTTCGACGGACGTTTAATTGAGGGCACCTGGGAAAGATCAGGGGCTTTCGATGTGACCCGTTACTTTGATCGCGATGGGAACGCGGTCCTATTTCCTCGCGGAACTACTTGGATTGCGTTGCCCCGCGTTGGACAAACTCGGATTATTGAAAACTAATGACTTGGCTTGCCCGACTCAATCGTTCGGAACCCAGGACGCGTCTCGGCGTTCTCTGAACGCTGAAATGCCTTCTTCGGCCTCAGAGCTTTGGAACAGCGATTGACTTAACTCAGCCGTCCACTCCCAAGCGTCACTTCGTTGCATCTGAGGTACCTTCGACACGAGTTGTTTGGAAGCTGCAAGAGCGTTAGGGCCGCCGCGCACAACCTTCTTCAAAGCTTCTTGCATGGCTTCATCTAAACGTTCTCTTGGAACCGAGTGATTAATTAGGCCTACCTCTGCCGCCCGAGAAGCAGGTATACGTTCGCCGTTTAAAAATAGTTCGCTTGCATCAGCGCGACTGAGCTTAGGCAGGCAGATTACGGAAATTACTGCTGGGGCAACACCGATCCGAACTTCGGTGAAACCAACAATGATGTCGTCCGCGGCGATAGAGATGTCGAACGCTGCGGCAAGACCGACCCCACCGCCGGTGCAGTGGCCGGCTATCTGACCCAACACAGGTTTGGGTGATTCGATGATGTCATCGAGAATTTGGACAAAACTATGACGAGCTTCGGGTTGAGTTACCCCAGGCTGGCTGGCTTTCAGATCAGCGCCGGCGCAAAACGTGTTGCCCGAATTTGTGAACAGTATTGCTCTGACTTCGGGGTCCAATTGAGCTTCTGCCAGATGATCACCGATGGAGTTAACCATTTCGACACTCAAAGCATTTTTATTGTCTGGGCGGTTGAGGGTAATTGTTGCGACCCCTTCAGATACCTCGTAAAGAGTCGCGTCCGTTGAATTTGTCACATCGTGCAGCCTAGTAAGTGCGCAGGTGTTGGTTATTGGTGAACCTAAGCTGTTCTACGTGACTAATTCCACTACTCCGATAGCAACCACACTTAATGAGGCCTGCGGCAATGAGGCGGCCTGGTTATGTCGAAAGGTTTTCGAATGGACGGATAATTCCGATCTAGCCGGTATCGCGACGTGGCTCGTGGATCGACCAGTCAAGGTAGTCATAATTGTTTTGATTGCTTTGCTGGCCAGGCGAGTTGTTCATAGAGCTATTGATGGTCTCATTGAGCGATTGATGTCGGAAAGGTCAACTGAAGAACGTGATGCAGTAGCGGCGGCTGAAGCTGCGACAGGCACACTGCGCCGAGAGCTACTTGCAGAAAAGCTGGCATCACTTCGCGAGCGAACCGAGCGAGCTAGACAACGCGCAAAGACGTTAGGGGTTTTGTTTAAAAGCGTTGCATCCGCTGTCGTAGGGGTAGTCACCTTCATGATGTTGCTTGGCGAATTCGATATCAATCTTGGCCCACTGATTGCCGGCGCAGGCATTGTGGGCGTTGCGGTTGGTTTCGGCGCTCAGTCTCTAGTTCGTGATCTGTTGAGCGGAATTTTTATGCTCATTGAAGATCAATACGGGGTGGGTGACGTCATCGATGTCGGAGATGCCATTGGAACGGTCGAATCTGTCGGATTGAGAACGACACGTATCCGTGATGTGCGCGGAACTCTGTGGCATGTTCCAAATGGTGAAATTCGTCGTGTCGGCAATATGTCGCAGGTATGGGCGCGCGCAATCCTCGATATTGATGTTGCATACGACACAGATCTTGATTTGGCGATGGAGACCATAAAGACGGTCGCTGACCGGTTGTGGGAAGAACAGCTCGAAGAAGCCACGATCGTTGAAGAACCAGTGATTTCGGGAGTTCAAAACTTTGGAGCCGACGCTGTCACCATCCGGTTATCTGTAAGGACCGAGCCTTCCGAGCAGTGGAGCACCGGCAGAGTTCTGAGAAAACGCATAAAAGAGGCGTTCGACGACGCCGGTATCGAGATTCCCTTTCCCCAAAGAACTGTCTGGTTGCGCAGCGAGGCTGACCAGAAGACACCAACTAAGAGAGAAGGACCTGGATTCCAGACCGGTTCTCGAGGCGGTGGAGCTGACGATTCGGAATAGGTAAAGGTGTGGCTAGTCAACAACTACTACTGCAGTGCCCACTTTCGCCCAATCGAACAAAATGGCCGCCTGGTCATCTCTTAAACGTACACACCCCTCAGAACGGTAGCTGCCTAGCTGAGCCTCTGACTGCATTGCTTCACCCAAGCCGTCAATCGGAATGTTGTGAAAGCCGATTGCTTGTTCTACCCCCCAAGTAAACCTCACCATGTACTCCATGCGAATGTCATCATGTCCCGCGATCGTATGCCGCGACTTAGAAAAGACCTGGTACGTCCCGGGTTTCGGCTTGTTGGCCCGTCCACTGACAAAGAAAGTTCCAGCCACTGAACCGCCGTCTTCTACGAGCCAAACCCGGTGCAACTGGTGCGAGAAAATCACTCTCCGTCCATCTCCGGAATTCTCAGGTATCCCTGGTGCCCTAGTAGTGATCATCCAATAACCGTTGTCGTTGTGACTAACGGCGAAGGCACCGATTGGAGCAAGCTCATGAGCAGTCATTTGCCCAAAATGAGTCGCGCTACCAAACGTAAATACCTTTCCTCGCTGACTTACTAACCAATAGCCAGTCCCATCCTTAGTTTGTTCCGCAGCGACGATCGAATTGCTGGAAACCTCGTTGTTAGCGAGAGAACCCCTAAAGCGAGCGTTTCCATGCGCGTACACTGCGCCGTCAGCCCCGACCAATAAGTAGCCAGAGCCATCGGGACTAGACAAGAGGTCAATAATTGGCCGATATAGCTGGTGATCAGCAAGCCCACCTAGGTACTCGGCATCTCCGAACGCGAACACGCCACCATCCGCCGCGGTTAACCAGTATCCATAGCCTGTCGATACCGGTTCAAGGTCAACTACCGGAGCTTGCAGGTCCAGGTGACCAAGTGAGCCACGCCACAGAGCGGAGCCAAACGCATAAACAATCCCCTCGCTGGTAACAAGCCAATAGCCATTACCATCTGGAGTCACGGCAATATCTACCACTGGTGCTGTGACCGATATTGCGCCTAGATCACCGCGATGAACCGCATCTCCGAACGCGAACACCTGACCGTCAGCACTTGCCAACCAGTATCCGTTCCCAGTTTTTGTTGCGGTCATCCCTGCGATATCGGGAATCTCTAAAACAGAGAGCCCACTTAGTGTCTCAGCTTGCCCAAAAGTGTGTAACTCGCCGCTCTCTTTTGAGTCCGCTTCTGGATACTTCCCCGGCTCTAGCCAATCGGCAGCGCCAGCTTGTTGGGAAGCACAAAAGAGAGCTATGACGGTTGTGACAATAAGAGCCAAAGCCCGGATCACTTAAAGGTCCCCAAATGAATCATGTGAAGTAACGATTTGTTAATTCTCCTCCGCAAGAGTCACTTCGACTCTAGTGGCGTCGTGCTGTTGTTCTACCAGCTCGAGATTAGAGATATTGCCAGCTTCCATGAGGTCAGTCCGGGCTAGTTCTAGTAGATCAAGATGACTGCGTTCGGCAGAAACGACCACGCTCTCCGCCTCAACTTTGAGACTTCGCTTAGCTTCGGTTTTTGCTCTTCGAACCTCGGAAAGTGTTTCAGAGGCCGCATCAAACAGTCCAATATCAACTTCACTAGACAGCTGCGAAAGTAAGTCGTTGTGTGATGGCCAGGGTGCACGGTGAACAGAGTCGCTCTTCGACCATGACCAAACCTCGGCTGTCACGAAGGGAAGAAACGGTGCGAACAGACGTAGAAGAGTGTCTAGCGTGATTGATAGCGCAGCATGAGCGGAGCTTGCCTCTTCAGCACCTTGACTGCCATACGCGCGAGCTTTTACTAACTCGACGTAGTCATCGGTAAAGCGCCAGAAAAATTGTTCTGTCCGTTCAAGGGCACGCGCATAGTCGAAGTCTTCAAAGGCGTTGGTTGAGGCTTCGACAAGACCAGCGAGCCTCAACAAGAGGGCTTGGTCGAGCGGGTTCGACACCGACAGAACATCCGCCTTACCGTCGCCGGCGAGACTCAAAGTAAACTTTGACGCATTCAATATCTTGATGGCCAACCTGCGACCAATTTTCATCTGCCCTTCGTCGAACGCGGTGTCGGTTCCAGGCCGCCCATTAGCCGCCCAGTATCTGACAGCGTCAGAACCATACTGATCTAATAATCCCTTGGGTGTGACGACGTTGCCCTTGGACTTAGACATCTTTTTGCGATCTGGATCGAGGATCCAACCTGAGAGAGCACAGTTCTTCCAGGGTGCTGCGTCTTCTTCTAAATGAGAGCGTACGGCAGTAGAAAAGAGCCAAGTCCTAATGATGTCATGACCTTGAGGGCGCATATCCATGGGAAAAGTTCTTGAAAACAGATCCTCGTCTTCTTCCCACCCGCAAGCAATTTGGGGTGTCAATGACGAGGTCGCCCACGTATCCATAATGTCAACCTCACCTACGAACCCTCCCGGCTGATCGCGCTGAGCTTCTTCGAAACCCGAAGGGACATCGGACGAAGGGTCTATCGGAAGATCGTTTTCTGAAGGAACTATTTGTTCATCCCACAGAATGTTCCCGTTGTCATCAACCCGGTACCACAGTGGAATTGGAACTCCGAAGAATCTTTGGCGACTGATAAGCCAATCGCCGTTCAGTCCCTCAATCCAATTCGTGTAGCGCCCTTGCATGTATGGCGGGTGCCACCTCATTTCGTCACCGCGCGCTATCAATTCCCGATTTAGGTCGGTATCGCGACCACCGTTTTTGATATACCACTGGCGACTCGTGACGATCTCTAGCGGTCTGTCGCCTTTTTCGAAGAATTTGACTGCATGAGTAATCGGACGAGGATCGCCAACCATTTCGTCTGATTCTTGAAGTAGTCGCACCACCTCCTTCTTCGCAGAAAAGACGGTCTTACCCGCAATTGCGCTAAACGCCTCCTTCCCCGACTGGGAGGTAATGACCTCAGGTGCATCCGAGATGACTCGACCGGAGCGATCAATGATTGCTCGGACGGGGAGCTCCAGTTCTCTCCACCAAGTGACATCGGTTGTGTCGCCAAATGTGCAAACCATCGCAATCCCCGTCCCCTTTTCTGGGTCAGCCAGTTGATGCGCAAGTATTGGAACTTCGACACCGAATAGGGGAGTAATTGCCGAAGTGCCGAAGAGGTTTTGGTACCGAGCGTCTTCTGGGTGAGCGACTAAAGCAACGCATGCGGGCAACAGCTCTGGTCGAGTTGTGTCGATGATGATGTCTTCGCCGCTTGATGAGCTACGAAACTTCAGTTGGTGGTAAGCGCTGGGTTGGTCACGGTCCTCTAGTTCTGCCTGCGCAACGGCGGTTCTGAATGTCACATCCCATAAAGAGGGAGCTTCACTTTGATAAGCCTCGCCGCGTTCGACGTTCCTTAAGAAGGCCTTTTGCGCGATGCGTTGACAGCGCTCGTCGATAGTGGCGTATGTCATTGACCAGTCAACGCTAAGGCCGAGTTGGCGCCACAAATCTTCGAATGCTTTTTCGTCCTCGACAGTTAGTACGTGGCACAACTCGACAAAGTTTCGGCGCGAGACGTTGATATCGCCCCGCTTCTTGATTGCTTTTTCGTCACCTGCATCTTCTGGAGCTGAGAAGCCAGCTTGATAGGGCAGCGTTGGGTCACATCGAACACCGAAATAGTTTTGGACTCTTCGTTCGGTCGGTAAACCGTTGTCGTCCCAGCCCATGGGATAAAAGACTTCTGACCCCTTCATACGCTGATAGCGAGCTATGGCGTCGGTATGCGTGTAACTAAAGACGTGACCTACATGCAAAGAACCGCTGACTGTTGGAGGCGGCGTGTCGATGCTGAACACCTCTCCTCGTTCCTTAGTCCTATCGAATTGGTAGAGGCCTTCGTGCTCCCACGCTTCGTTCCATTTAGCTTCAAGACCTTCGATAGTTGGTTTGTCGGGAACCTTCACCATGACGTGAACGGTATCTGGACCATCGCGATACCCCAAGACTTGTTGTCCAGATCTATTGAAATCATGTGAATGGTGACTGATGAGATAAATCAAGAAAGATCCCGGAAATACCACGGCTGTCCACGGAAGGTCCGTACTCTGGCTTCACATCGCTACTCTGACTTCGCTGCCCAATTTGAAAGAAGCTGTCGGCCAGCCCGACGAAGCAGATCTTTCCGATGAGCCCAAACCGGCCCCTGCCTCTATGCGTCGTAATGCCGCTATGGCGAGGCGGGTTCGAGGTTTCTTCGCGGTGGTCATGGCCTTGATGATGTCAGCCGAAGCTGCTGATTCGATCCCTGGAGCTAGCCTTCCCCCGATGCCCCTTGGCGTTGTGTTGGCGGGCCTTCTGCTGTTCGTCAATTTTGTCGACCCAACTAGGGACCCCCGTGTAACGGAAAAGGTGGCTAAGCAGAGAAGAATCGTCGAATGTGTATTGGATGCGCTGATCGTGTTCTCTGCAATTTGGCTGGTAGGACTTAACCCGGCTAGCAGCCTCTGGGTACTGCTCGTCTTCCCAATAACCCAAGCGGTAATCAGGTTCGACGCGAAAGAAATGGCCGCCTGTTTCGGTGCTATTTCAGTCACATACCTGGGCGGCGAAATCTTGGCAGCGAACCGTTACGGGGATATTTCTTTTGAAGGTCTACCGGTAGCTCAACATATTGCCGTCTTGTTGGTGCTTGGGTTTACGGCAGCTAACTACAAGTCAATTAGTTCCATGTTCTCGACAATGCTGAACCTTCGAGGCGAAAGCGGAAAAGAAAATGATCGGCGGCGAACTCCGGGAGATGGGTTTGCCGTTGTGTATGTGGATATGGCAGTAGCCGGTCAGTTGCCTTCGCAAGTTGCGCCTGAAGACCTTCGGGAGGTCGTGGCGAGAAGGATCAGTGGTGCTGTTCGAACCGAAGACCAAGTGTTGACCAGCGATGCTGATGCGTTTGCGATTCTTCTTGAGGGTCTGCATGAACTCATGGATGCGACAGTCGTAGGAGAACGAATCCTTAAGCGTTTAGAAACGCTGGTATCTGTTTCAGGGGTAGCGATAGATATTGATCCATGCGTAGGAGTGGCGTACAGCCCTAACCGTGTAGGTGATCCCGAAGAACTGATCGAAGCAGCTGGCAGGAAAGCCTTCAACGCTCGAAGGAAAGGCGAGGACCGGCTAGTTGTGCATGACGCTGGCGATCGGTTGGAATCGGCAGTTAGCTAGCCGAGAAATCTGAACGGGAACTAAAAAGCGGCAAAGATTGCCCCCAGAGTTACCCGTTAGTAACTTGCAGAGATGGATTTCAACCCAGAACTCAATGAAGACCAACTGCAACTGCAGAAATGGGTGCACGATTTCGCTTTAGACGTAGTACGCCCCGTCGCTGCGGAATGGGATGAAAAAGAAGAAACCCCCTGGCCTGTAATTCAGGAAGCGGCTGAAATTGGGCTCTATAGCTGGGAGTTCATGGCAGAAGCCATGATGAACGACCCGACAGGACTCACGATGCCCGTCGCTCTAGAGGAACTCTTTTGGGGCGATGCTGGCATTGGATTATCAATCATGGGGAGCGGGCTCGCCGCAGCAGGCATCGCGGCGTCTGGAACACCCGAACAGGTAATGGAATGGGTTCCGCAGTGTTATGGAACAAGTGACCAACTCATGTTGGGAGCTTTCGCGTCTTCTGAGCCTGACGCAGGTTCGGACGTAGCGGCGATGCGCACCCGAGCGGTGTACGACGAATCTTCCGACGAATGGGTTCTCAACGGCACCAAGACCTGGATTACCAACGGTGGTATAGCCGATGTGCACGTCATAGTCGCGGTCGTAGACCCTGAACTTGGTAGCCGTGGTCACGCAAGTTTTGTAGTTCCCCCTAACACCGAGGGACTGGCGCAGGGCCAAAAATTTCAAAAACATGGGATCCGCGCGAGTCACACCGCTGAAGTAGTTCTTAGCGATTGCAGGATCCCCGGCAATTGTTTGCTTGGAGGCAAAGAAAAGCTTGATGAGCGGCTAGCTCGCGTTAGAGAAGGCAAATCAGGTAATGCTCAAGCTGCGATGCAAACATTCGAATCAACACGTCCAGCCGTAGGCGCCCAGGCTGTAGGTATTGCTCGAGCTGCCTATGAATATGCGCTCGAATACGCAAAAGAACGACATCAATTCGGTAGACCAATCATCCAAAACCAGTCCATCGCATTCATGTTGGCTGACATGGCGATGGAAATAGAAGCAGCACGTGCCCTTGTATGGCGCGGCGCGTGGCTAGGAAAACAACGCAAATACAAAAGCGCTGAAGGATCTATGGCGAAACTCAAAGCAGGTCGCGTTGCAGTATGGTCAACAGAGCGAGCAATCCAAATCCTGGGCGGATACGGATATGTACGCGAGTACCCCGTAGAACGCTGGCATCGAGATGCAAAGATTTACGACATTTTCGAAGGCACCGAACAAATCCAGCAATTGGTGATCAGTCGAGCAATTTCGGGGATGCGAATCGAATAAATCCGCATAAATCCCCCCACATGCGGCTCTGAACAGGCGTATACCAGCAATATTCGCCAAAATAAAGGGAAAAATGGCGAAGTTTTCGATATGCGCAACAGGCTCCTGTGGGTTCACTACCATGTACGTAGTGCCCAACGACCCTCTGGTCATTGGAGCACTGCCAGTCTGTAGACCAAAAGGGGGTCCTGGCGAATATGATGTCAACGATTTTGACCATCATCATCATGGGCATGTTGCTTCAAGGTGTGATGGCAGTCATAGACAGCGTTCTCGACACTGTGAACGTGAACTCAATGTTGAAGTCGATTCCAGTAGTTGGATCGAACCTCAACCTCATCTGGGCTTATCTCTTCGTAGTGATTAGCAACGTCAACGATGGTGGCGGTGTATTTGGCTATGGAGCAAGCACAGAGATCCTACAAATGGGTAGGTTCGGAGCTGATATTGCTACCGCAATCGCCATTCTCGCATTCATCCCAATTCGGGACGCTGCGATCTCGGCGCTCGGTAAAGGTATCGGTGGACGCTAACTAGCCATGTTTACTTCATAGGACGCCTCGAGCGTCTTAGTGTTGGGGACCGTCAAGTTGACGGTCCCCAAGCATTTTTTGAGACGACCAAGTTCAATCAGTAATTACTAGGGGCTATTAGTCAAAGCGGATTCGGAGATACAAACTTTGAGCCCGATGAGGCCTAGGCCAGTGACTTGAGATCGTCATAACTATCCATGGCAGAATCTTGGGCAGCCGAGCTAAGCGAGTGCTCAATGGCGGACTGGGGTGAAGAATGCGCGCAGGACTGGTTACGGGAAGAGGTCAATTTGAACTTCTCGAAATGGAGGATCCGACGCCCGATGGAGACGAAATTGTCGTGGAGATCCAACGATGCGGCATCTGTGGAAGTGATGTGCACGCTTACGTAGAAGGATGGAAATACGCTCCGAGTGTTTGCGGCCATGAATGGGTTGGCACCGTAGCGGCCTCCGGACGCGACGTCGTTAATGTCAAAGAGGGAGATCGAGTGACAGGCGCATTGGCGCCCGGGTGTGGTCGCTGTCTCGAATGCAGAAACGATTTGAGCCAATACTGTCGCACCGCGTGGTCCGATTACTCAGGGCCGACAGGTCCGAAATCAGGTGGCTTCGCTCCTTTTCTCTGTCTGAAAGCAGAGCGGGTCATTGGTATTCCCGACGATCTTGACACTGACGACGCGGCGTTGATCGAACCGGCATCGGTTGCATTTCATGCTGTACGTCAAAGCCGTCTGAAAGTTGGCGACATCGTGTGTGTCGTGGGATGTGGGCCCATTGGATTACTCACAGCACAGGTTGCTAAAGCAGCAGGAGCTGGAATAGTCATAGCTGTTGAACCTGATGAAAGTCGACGCAACCTTGCCTTGGCAACCGGTAGCGACATCGCTGTTGCCCCAGGCGAAGACCTTCACGCGACGTTGGAAGAAGTAACCCAAGGACTTCGAGCCGATTTGGTCTACGACTGCGCAGGTATTCCCCAAACCATGCAGCAGTCAGTAGATATGGTGCGGCGGGGAGGTTCAGTATGCCTTGTCGGAGTGACGGGAGAAGAAGCCCGCATCAACCCGATCCGATGGATCAGCAAAGAGATCACCCTGAACACATCGATTGTGTTCACATTGGAAGAGATGAAAGCCGCAGCGAACATGATGCAGGACGGCCGGATCTCCGTTGCGCCACTCCGTGACAGTGTCATCGACCTCGACGCTTTGGGATCGACGATTGACGACCTAGCGCACCGTCGTCTAGACGCAGTCAAAATTCTTGTCGATCCCACAGCTGGTTAAGGCCTTACGTTTAGGTTGTGGCGGTGATCACACCTTCAGCGATGAGAGTAGAGATTTCATCGTCGCCATAACCCAATTCTGTTAATAGCTCGACGCTGTGCTCTCCGAGCCTCGGCGCGTGGCGGCGCAATCCCGTTGAGTTCTGAGAGTAAAGAACAGGATCCCTGACGTATCGGTAGCTGCCCTCAGTGGGGTGTTCCAAAACTTGTACTAACTCGACGTGGGACAGGTGCGGATCTTCGCTGAACGTCGACAAATCAATTACTGGTGCAGCGGGGATAGAACATTCGTCACAAAACTCGATCCAGGTGCCAGTTGTTTCGCTTTGCGCTGCCTCCGCGATCAAGTCATAGAGTTCTGAAGTGTTCGCCACCCGGGCATTGTGGGTCGCAAACCGCTCGTCGTTCATGAGTTCTGGTCGACCGATGAATCGAAAGAAATCGTCGTAGTTTTGGTCGGTGTATGGCAATAGACAAATGAAACCATCAGCTGTTTCATAGGGTCTCCGAGATGACGAGAGAAGCCGCTCGTACCCGAATGGACCTTCGGGAGGCTCAAATGCTGCTCCTCGAAGGTGCTCCACTAGGTTGAAACTAACCATGGTCTCGAACATCGGCACTTCAATGTTTTGACCTGTACCGGTCCGATAACGCTGAATCAAAGCTGCCATCACCGCCTGGACGATATGTAAACCAGTGACCTTGTCAGCAATTACCGCAGGCACGTAGGTAGGCCGGCCAGTAGTGCTGGCAAATAACCCTGCGAGCCCAGAGGCAGCTTGAATTGCGTCATCGTAAGCAGCTTTGCCACCATAAGGTCCCTCTGCGGCGAATCCGTTTGCCCGGCAATAAATTAATGACGGGTTGGCTTCGCTGATGGTCACCGCATCTAGACCCAAACGCTCCAAAGCTGCCGCGCGCATATTAGTGACCAAAACATCCGAAGTTTTGATCAGGTCAAGTAACGCTTGACGACCTCGGTCGTCTTTTAAGTCGACGCTGAGCGAGCGCTTGTTTCTCTGAAGGTTCAAACTGAAGCCCGACATACCGGGATTCCTGTTTGGAATTCCGTTTCGGGTTGAGTCACCATCGACCGGTTCAACCCGGATGACATCGGCGCCGTGATCACCCAACATGCGTGTCGCGAGCGGACCCATTAGTACTGTTGTGAGATCAATTACGCGAATGCCAGTTAAAGCGCCGTCTTCCATTGGTCGATCATGGCAGGAACAACAAGGAATTGCCTGGATAAGTTCTATTTGCCGTCGCCGTTGGTGTTTTCGACAAGGCCTTCTAAACCATTGAGAATTAAAGCAGCCAGTTGTTCTGCTAAGGCAGTTGCAGGTGGTCTATCTGCTTGGGTTAACCAATGACGACAGACGCCTTCAGACATGTTCACGATGGCTCTCGCATAAAGCTCTACTTCATCACCGGTTAGCCATTGTCGGAGAATCTCAGCGATAGTTCCGGACATTCTCGTTTCGACAACCCGTCCGCCGTTGGCCGTCTCTTCGTCTCTTGGCGTAGACCGACCGAAGAGCAGCTGAAACTCGCGCTGGTTTCTCTCAACAAAAGAAAAATATGCAGTTAGCGCGCCGACTGTCCGTTGGAAGTGGGTATCAGCCGGATCTACCGCTGAGACAACCTCATCAGACAATCGGTTTGCCACGTCGCCTACTAGTTCGACGTAGAGATGCCTCTTCGATTCGAAGTGCTGGTACAGAACTGGTTTGGTGATCCCCGCCGCTTTAGCTACATCATTCATTGATGTGCCGTGATAACCATTGGCGGCAAAAGCAGTCATTGCCGCATCAAGTAACTGTTCTCTTCTTTCTGCTGCGGGAAGTCGAGTTGACATTAACAGTCGTTTCTGTGGGTGCGTTCGAGACTACTTAGGGCACCAAATAGTTTCAGAGTCGGGCTACAAACTACCAATCGGAAGGCAACTAGTGCCCATGAGGAAGTCCCTGCTCTTCTCGTTCCGCGGCATTAGCTGCATATCCAAGAATGATTGCAGGAGCCAAAAGTACTGAGCCAACAATGATTGCAGCGACTGTTAGCGAGGTCCACAAGGATGAGCTCGACGCGTAGAAGTTGATAAGGAAGAGAATTAGGGCGCTGAAATAGCAGCTGTATCCGAGACGTTTGCCGATGTTGGCTATGTTGCGGGCGCGTTCTCGATTCCGAAGGACAGGGTCCTCCGGTTGGTGACCGTTCACGACTCCTCGTCAAGAGGGTCAAACAGAGCGGACCCCTCTAGCGTTGAGAGGCCCGGTTGAGAGCGTGAAGATGGCTCGCTAGCTGGCGAAAGGTCCTGCGCGTCAGACGCGGACCATGTTGTGTCATCGGGTTGATATCCCTCGAAAGGATCCGGTTGGTTAGGGTCGCGATACTGGTCGTATTCAGATGCTTCGTCGTAGTAGGTCGCAGTTTCTCGTAATGGGAAGAACACTCGAAATCCGAGGTTGGCTAACCCACAGGCAACAATTAAATCGCCGAAAGAAAAGACTTCGCTCAACCAACGCACTGGAACAATCGCACCGAGAAAGACAAGTGTTTCTTCGCCTGTTTCGAAGGCGCGAACCGCTCCTAGCTGAACAAGATCTATTGAGTTGGAGTCGGCGATGCCAGCTTTCACAATGGCTTCAACAGTGACTGGGACAAATCCGTTCAGCACTAGCGGAATCAAATTCAATATTGTTCCCACTAAAATTATTGAGGCACCTGTCAGATGAAGATTCATAGAACAGGTAATCAGGATCAGGACCATGGAGATCACGGTTAAAAGAGTCGGGAACGGGACTCCCAATCCCGATGCCACCAGCGCCTGAATAGCGACCCCTACTGCGGGGATAGGCCAGAACACAATGCGGGTCGCCAGGAAATAATCAGTTGATCCTCGAACGAACAACCCAGCAGCAGCACCGGCGAGCAAAGCGAGGGGAATGACATACATCGATGTTGATGGTAGTGGGCTCTATTAGGTCCTAAGAGCCGCTTTCCGATCTAGATGTCAGAAAAGCAGCAATGTTTTGCTGGGGAAGCTAGTTTGACCGACGCTGAACCAGGATGCGATGGAGGGAGTAATTCCATGGAGGTCCGAGCAGAATTAACTGCGACAGTATGGAAAGTTGTTGTTGAACAAGGCGCGACGGTCGCCGAGGGAGACGAACTAGTCATTCTTGAGTCAATGAAAATGGAGATACCCGTTGCAGCGCCCGTGGCCGGAACTGTCACGGAACTCTGCGTTGCGGAAGAAGACCGCATTAACGAGGGTGATCTAGTGGCGGTGATTGACGCATCCTGAGAAACGTTGTTGGCCCCCTATAAGGGTCGAGCGACAGCATCCTTTGTGGTGTCGCGTCAGGAGAGTCGTAAAATCTAAGAAATGTCTACGATCGTCAAGTTCGAAAACGTAGTAGCAGTAGCCGGGTCTTTCCCGGTCTTAACCGGCGTGGACATCTCGGTGCAAGAGGGCGAAATTGTTCTGCTGCAGGGCAAAAACGGGGCCGGAAAGACCAGCTTTTTGCGTGCCTGCGCTGGACTCTTACGGATCAACGATGGTTCCGCTCAAGTCTTAGGGTTCGACCTGCGAGTCAATCGACAGGCTCCGCGTCGTTATATCGGACTGCTAGGACATGAGAACAACCTTTATCGAGATTTATGGGCAATTGAGCACGTTGAGTTCCGAGCCGTCCTTGGTGGTGGCCAAAAAAGTGATGCGGCGGAAGCTTTGGCGAGGGTCGGCCTGACGTCACGTTTGTGGTCCGTCCCTATCTCGGCGCTGTCAGCTGGGCAAAGGCGTAAGGTAGCTATCGCGTCGCTCATAGCGAATCGCCCTCAACTTTGGCTGTTGGACGAGCCTCACTCGGCGCTTGATGCCCTGAGCAGAGCGGACTTAAACGCAATCTTAAAAGAAGCAGCGGCTTCGGGAGCGACAGTTATCTTCGCAAGTCATGAGGGTGTTCTCTCCGAAGAGCTTTCGTCACGGGTCGTTACCATGCGAGGCGGTCAAGTGGTGGGGGATTCTGGTGCTCGCTGAAGTACTTCTCCTTGCCAGAAAGGACCTCCGAATTGAACGACGTGCGAAAGTCGCAGTAGGCCAGGTAGCGCCTTTAACGCTCTTAATAGTCGTTGTGTTTGCGTTTGCGCTTGACGCAAATGCTCCACTTCTAGAAATTGGCGCTGGAGGACTCTATTGGGTAGCGGTTTTGTACGGAGGAACTTTGCTCACCCAGCGAGCTTTTGAGATAGAAACAGAAGGAGGAAACTTTGATGATTTTAAGATGTCTCCCATCAAGGCCCAATCTCTGTTTTTGGGAAAGTCCTTAAGTCTTTTTATTCAAATTTGTGCTTTGGAGTTGGTTCTGACTCCAGCCATTTTACTTCTGTATGACGTCCAAGTAGCCGAGTGGTTGTTGCTGATCGCAGCGGGTGTCGCCGGGGCTGTGGCGTTTTCGGTTTGCGGAGTTCTTTGGGGGGTGATGGCCGCAGGTCTTCGCGTGCGGAGTACCCTGCTCCCGTTGTTACTGATTCCGGTGTTAGCACCCGTTTTACTCGCCGGTTCTCGAGCATTTGAGACCGCATTAGGAATAAGAGCCGACGCCGGTTGGAGTTGGACCAGTTTGATGTTTGTTATTGCTGCCGTCCATACAGTAGTTGGACTAGCAGCCTTCGGATTCTTGTTGGAGGAGAGCTAACAGTGCCTGAGCGGACGGACGACAGCAAGATGACAGCGACGCCTCTGACTCGTGTTCTGGGCATATTGGGAATTGCCGCAAGTGTGGTCATGGCCGTTCTGGGGCTCTTCATATCCCCACCTGATGTCGTTCAGGGTGAAGCAGTGCGGATGCTCTACTTACACGTCCCCTCCATTTGGATCGCCTACGGATCTTTTGTTTTAACTTCCATCTCGAGTTTGCTGTTCCTAGCCCGAAGTAAGCGCAGAGAAGACAGCGGACGACACTATGACCGACTCGCTGGTTCCGCTGCCGAGGTTGGAGTTGTATTTACGGGCTTGACGCTGATCACCGGGATGCTCTGGGGCAAAGTGACCTGGGGAACATATTGGCAGTGGGATGCTCGACTTACGACCACGGTTCTCCTCTTCGTCACTTATTTGGGGTACCTCGCACTCAGAAGACTGCCGGCTGATCCGGTAGTTCGCGGGCGTCGTGCTGCTGTTATGGCCCTGATCTCGTTTATCAATGTGCCAATTGTGCATTATTCGGTTGATTGGTGGCGGACCCTCCACCAAAAGGCGAGTCTGAGCGTAGGGCGTCGACCAGAAATCACCGGGGAAATGTATTGGACCCTCTTGTATTCCGCGCTGACGGTGACAATTGTTGGTGCATGGCTGATTATTCATCGTTACCGAGTGATTCGCCTAGAGGAAATACGGGATGAAGAGAACTTGAAAATGTTGATCTCGTCACGCCATCAAGAGAAACCGACTGACAGCACTGCAGCTGGAGAAGTGTCGTGAGCGAAGTTGCGACGGTTGCAATCGGTTGGGGCCTCACTTTTGTCGTGATCGTTACGTACAGTCTCTGGGTTGTCAGTCGCGGTCGAACTATCGGACGAAAAATTGGCATCGGCGAAGTGCACCAAAGCGGCCAATTACAAGAGTCTGATTTGCCAACGGATACCTAGTCATGGATTTAACGCCCCGACACGAGATTGAAGAACCTGAAGAAGTTCGCCGGACAATTCATCGACGCCGCCGATGGATCATCTTGGTTATAGCTGTCTTGTTAATTGCCGCACTGGCGTTCGTCACTGCCCAAGGACTTCGCAACGCGACTTTGTTTTTTCGAAACGTAGACGAAGCAATTGAACAGCGCACTGAGTTAGGCACTAGTCGCTTTCGAATTCAGGGACGAGTAATTCCTTCATCAGTGCAAGGCGAATCTGGAGTCACAACGTTTCAAATTGTTCACGAGTGCGCGGTCGCAGCGATCCGTCACACCGGTGACCCACCTGAATTGTTTGAATCTCCTTGGATTCCGGTGGTCCTAGAAGGCCGTTGGGTTCAAGGTAAAAGTCAGACTGCTGCCGGTGCTGACAGCCACTATTTTCGAAGTGATCGCATGCTGGTCAAACACACCAACGAATATGCATCAGCCAATGAGGTTCGAGTTAATGAGGAACCTCCAGCGGGCTTTCTAGACGACTGTTCGTTCGAGGTTCCGGTAGATCACTCGTGACAGCGTTCCTGGGCACCGTGGGAGTCGGCCTCGGTCTTGTTGGAGCAATCGGTGGCGCCGCGACTCTTGTCATGGCCTTGTCGTTGCGACGTTCTGAACATCACCGGAGAGTCTTTTGGTGGGTGGGAACAATGACGGCAGGATGCGTTATAGCTGTCTTGGCAATGGAGGTTGGGCTCCTAACAGACAACTTCTCGATGCAGTACGTAGCAGCCAATTCCACACGTGCTACGCCTTGGCTGTACAAGGTCGCAACCCTATGGGGTGCCCTAGAAGGTTCATTGCTGTTGTGGGCTCTGGTGCTTTCTGGTTATGTCGCAGCGGTTTCGATCTCTTTTAGACGTCGTATCGAAGACCGTCTCGTTGCCTGGGCTCTTCTCACCATGCTCGCCGTCTGTGTGTTCTTCTTTGGGTTGTTAGCAGCTCCTGCGGATCCCTTCGGCACGTTGCTGGTAGCGCCTCTAGATGGGGAAGGTCTGAATCCGTTGCTCAGAAATCACCCCCTAATGGCGATTCATCCTGTGATGCTCTATCTGGGTTATGTGGGATTCACTGTTCCCTTTGGGTTCGCCGTTGCAGCCTTGGTCACTGGTCGCCTAGGCGAGGGATGGTTAGTCACAACCCGCGTATGGACTCTCATTGCTTGGGGAAGTTTGACCGTTGGCATTCTTCTAGGAGCTTGGTGGTCCTACGAGGTGTTGGGTTGGGGCGGCTACTGGGCTTGGGATCCGGTCGAAAATGCGTCGCTGCTTCCGTGGTTGACCGGCACGGCGTTCCTGCACTCGGTGATAGTGCAAGAACGTCGAGGAATGTTGCGAGTTTGGAATCTGTCGCTTCTCCTCGCAACGTTTGCGCTTACGATTTTTGGCACTTTCTTGACGCGCTCCGGGGTCATTGACTCGGTTCACGAATTCAGTGCCTCCAGTTTGGGTCCTCTGTTGTTGGGTCTTTTCGCGACAATTGTGATTCTGTCAGTGGCCCTAGTTGGGTGGCGCGGTGACCAGCTCCGGTCACCCGGTTCGATTGACTCGCCGGTGTCTCGTGAGGGTGCCTTTTTGGCTAACAATTTACTTTTCACGCTTGTCGCGTTCATTATTTTATTGGGCACCGTCTTCCCTTTAATTGTTGAGGCGATTAATAACGACCAGCTGGCAGTTGGTCGACCTTATTTCGACCGGATGTTATTGCCATTGGGCATAGCCCTCCTTCTGGTCATGGGTGTCGCACCGTTACTCACTTGGCGATCGACAAACGGTCATTTGCTCGGAACTCGTGCCCTCGGCCCGGCTGCGTTGGGTGCGTTAACGATGGCTGCGGCTGTATGGCTTGGAGCCGAGGGCCTCGGCCCGGTCCTAGGTATCGGTCTTGGCGGTTTTGTTATAGGTTCCGCGGTTCGTCATCTTGCGTTAACGGCTCGAAGGCAGGGTTGGCGAGCCGCCACGGGTAGGGCCGGTGGTGGCATGGTCGCTCACATTGGGGTGAGTTTGCTTGCGTTCGGGTTTATTGCGAGTACTTCGTTTAGTGAAGAGGGAGAATTTCAGCTTCGACCGGGAGAAGGGGGATCAGTAGCTGGTCATCAAATACGCTTTGTGGAGCTGACCGATGAAATGGATGGTCCCAACCGCGTGGTTCGGGCGCAAATTGAGGTGGAAGGAAGGGGTGTTTATGCTCCTGCAATTACTCAATATCCGACCTTCGGCCGGCCCATAGCGACTCCGTCGGTAGCTACTAGCTTGGTTGACGACGTCTATTTGAGTCTCGTTGCTATCCCTGAGGAAAATAGCGATGTCGTCGTCGTGAGGGTATTGGTGGAACCCTTGGTGGGATGGATTTGGGTTGGGGGTTTTGTAATAGCTGCCGGCACCGTGTTGGCGATCGTTCCGGAGCGACGGAAACGCCACTCTGAGTTGGAAGACGCTCTCGCGTGACGGAGTGGAGATCTTTAACGGTTCGCCTAGTGAGCGCAGGCGCTGCGTTATTGCTAGTGGCTTTTGTGGTGGTGCTCGCTACTAGAGAAAGCGGGAATGGATCGGCTTCGAGCAGTCCTCTAATTGGCAAATTGGTACCTCCAGTTGCGGGGGTGGGCATAAATGGGCAATTTTTCGATATTGATGACTACTCCTCAAGGTGGGTCCTGGTGAACTTCTTTGCTTCGTGGTGTGTGCCTTGCCAACGAGAACATCCTGAATTAACTGAATGGAGGCAACGCCACAGAGACGACGCGGTTGTTGTCAGTGTTCCGTTTGGCGATACAGAGGAGGACGCAAGGGCTTTTTTCGATGAATACGGAGGGGATTGGCCGGTTTTGGTAGATGGCGATGCGGCATGGGCGGTGGCTTTCAGCGTCTTACGCCCTCCAGAATCTTTCTTGGTTGCTCCGGGTGGCACGGTTGTGGCGCGATGGCAGGGACAGATCACGGCTGACGAAGTGGACCGGGTCGTGAACGACTTAGAGCGAGAAAATTTAGCTTCATGAAAATTCGACTTTGGGTTTCGTGGTTTTGCGTGATGATCGTTGCCTCGGCGTCACTTCTAGTAGCGGCTGTTGCTGAGGACCCTCCCGCAACAGAAGCCCAACGCGCCTACGAAATTAAAGCGACGGTTCTGTGTCCGGTGTGTGATGGACAGAATGTCCTCGAGTCAAACGCGCCCGTAGCAGCAGCGATAAGGGCCCAAGTTGACGAACTTGTAGAACAAGGACGTTCTGATGAAGAGATTCGCGCATGGATGGCCAGGCAATATGGGGCAGACGTTAATGCGATCCCTCCACGTACCGGAATCGCATCGTTGGTCTGGATGGTGCCGGTCTTCGTGGCTGTCGTATCGATTGGAGCACTTGCGTTCGCTTTCGTTCGCTGGCGGGCTGGTCGAGAGCTAGAAGTCTCTGACGAGGATCTTCGAATAGTGCGTTCGTTGCGGGGGAAAAATTGAGTACCGCAAGGCCAGAGACTTTTAACGACGAAAAGTTGGCCGAAGAACAAGAATTCCTGTTGCGTTCCCTCGACGATCTGGAAGATGAACACTCGAATGGAGATCTGAGCGATAGCGAATACGAAACTCTCCGTAATGATTACATGCGTCGACTCGCAGCGGTCGCTAGAGCCCGTAAAGGGGAGACTTCAACAACGTTCGACCACCGACCTCAAAGCCGCTTCTGGTGGCTGCTGGCTATAGGCGTGACCGCAGTCATTGCTGGAATAGCTGTAGCTCAGTTCTCAGGCTTAAGAGCGCCCGGGGATCCGATCTCGGGTGAAATTGATCGTTCGCCAAGAAGCCGATTGGCAGATGCACAAAATTTATTTTTTGCTGACGACCTTGAAGGTGCACGCGAGGTTGTCGAAGAAGTACTTCGAGACGCTCCAAGTATGCAGGAAGCATTGCTGCTATCCGCTCGACTGCACGAAAGGTCAGCGGATCCGTTATCGGCAGTCCGACAACTTGACCAAGTCCTACTTGTCGAGCCACAGCACGTTGAGGCGCTGACCCTGCGCGGCTGGATTTTGGTTCGCATTAACGACCCTGAGGTTCGTGAAGAGGGAATTCGAAACCTTGATGAAGCCGTTGCTCTGAAGCCGGAGAACTTCGATGCCTACATCTTTAGAGGTTTCGTAGCTCGAGAACTTCAGGGCGACTTGACTCTCGCAATTGAAATGTATCAAGAGGCCCTGAAGCGCTCGCCGCCTCAAGCTATGCAGTCTCAACTCAGCCAAATTCTCGATGAGATGAGAACTGAGCTTGGTTCGAGGCCTGAATAGCGGCAAGTCGATTAGCTATACCAAAGTGGTGCAAGCCGACTGACCCGTCGCAAAAGAACCGGTTAGCTCTGGCGCTGTCTCCCCGTATAGGCCAGCGAGCATCCCCCTTACGAGACCTCGATCTATTGCACAAAGAACAGGATGGTCAATAGCTGCCTGGCCGAACGGACAATGTTCTGACACGATCCTAAGTTGTCCTTCTGTGCCTTCGCTGTGAGCTGCAAAGCCATGTGAAGTGAGTGTTTCCGCAACTGTCGCAACCGCCGAATGAAGTGAACGTTGAGCATCTCCGGGAGCCATTTCCGCTGCTAAATGAAGGCCGTATTCGTGGCCCACTTCCTCTGCAAGCCGGTCAGCTTCTTTCGGAGGAAGAAGTGCTAGTGCTCTGCCTAGCAGAGTGCCCATAAGATCGTCATGGCGGGCCGGAAATTCAAAAGCAATCTCGGATTTGGCTGAACGATAACGCTTTGATGGTCGCCCAGCTTTTGGCTCTCGTTGAATATCGACTATTAGATGGCCAGCGGCGGCCAATTTATCGAGATGATGGCGAGCTACGTTGTTATGAAGACCTACCGATTTTGCAATATCGGAGACCGTCAGACCTCGGTCTGAGGACCTAACTGCCCAGTAGATTTCTCTCCGTGTGGGGTCGCCGAACGACGCTGTTATTGACTCAACAGCAGCCGAGAAGTCACCGGGAGTGAGTGAGCGCCCCTTCACACCATTAGATTCTATCGATACCGCAAGTGGTATAGCCCTTTCCGTCTCTTCGACAGAGCGAGACTCCAACAATGACAATTTCTGACAATGACATAGCCGAAGTAGCGAGTCGCGTAGTTGATCCCGAGTTATGCCGAGACCTGCACACCATGGGCATGCTTCGCGGCGCATCAGTCGCGGGGAGCAACGCGCACGTTCTAGTGGCTTTACCGACGGACGACTGGCCGGTCAAAGAAGCCCTATCGGACCTCATCGAAACTGCTATCAAGGACCTCGAAGGCGTTCAGTCGGTCTCCGTGGAATTTACGGTCATGGATGAGGCAGAACAAGCGGCTATTCGAAACCATCTGATTGGTGATCCATCCTCCACTGGTGGCGCTCAACAGGCACACGGTCACGCGGAGGGCCGTTTGGTTTCTTTCGCTGAACCCGGTAACCGCACCCGAGTCATACTTGTGGCGAGCGGTAAGGGAGGAGTTGGAAAATCAAGTGTGACCGCCAACTTGGCGATTGCCTTGGCCCAACGTGGACTTCGCACTGGTGTCATTGACGCTGACGTATGGGGATTTTCTATTCCGCGCATGCTAGGAGTTAGCCGCCCCCCAACTGTTATCGACCAGATGGTGATCCCAGTGGAAGCCAACGGGGTCCGATGCATCTCCATGGGATTTTTCGCTCGCGAAGACCAACCCGTGATATGGCGGGGCCCAATGCTTCACAAGGCTCTTGAACAGTTCCTTACCGATGTTCATTGGGATGACCCGGACTACCTCTTGTTGGACCTGCCCCCGGGAACCGGCGATATCTCTCTTTCAATTTCGCAATTTCTGCCGAAGTCCGAGCTCCTAGTGGTTACGACACCACAGCCCGCAGCACAAAAGGTTGCACAACGTGCTGCGTATATGGCCGACAAAGTCAATCTGCAAGTTCGAGGCGTGATTGAGAACATGAGCTGGTTCAGGGGAGACGACGGTAAGCGATACGACATTTTTGGGTCTGGTGGCGGCGAAGCCCTAGCCTCAGAACTCGACGTTCCTTTGTTGGGTCAAGTGCCGCTTGTGACTGAACTCCGAGAAGGAGGCGACGTCGGGTCGCCTATTGTTGTTAGTGACCCGACTAGCGAGGCCTCGACCGCATTTGTCGAAATGGCTCGACTACTCACCGAAGAGTATTTGCCTACTCGCCGATACAACGAGGGTCTGAAACTTGTCTGAGTGAGGAAAAAACTTTGGTAGCTATCAGCGAACTGCGATTTGATAACCGGTTCACAGCGTCACTCCCTGGTGAAGATTCGCAGGGAACAGACCCTCGGCAAGTGACCGAAGCCTGTTACAGCCGAGTCTCGCCGACTCCGGTTTCACTTCCTCGATTAGTTGCATTCAGTTCTGAGGTGTCTGAACTTCTAGGACTCGCAGCAGAAGATGCTGAGAGCGCGGAATTTGTCGACATCTTTTCAGGTAATCGCTTGCTGGAAGGTATGGACTCGCACGCTGCTTGCTATGGCGGTCACCAGTTCGGAAATTGGGCGGGTCAGTTAGGAGACGGCCGAGCAATAGCTCTGGGTGAGGTCATTGATGTCAACGGCGACCACCAGATGCTCCAACTAAAGGGTGCCGGACCTACCCCCTATTCACGGTCAGCCGACGGACTTGCAGTTCTTCGTTCCTCGATAAGAGAGTTCTTGTGCAGCGAAGCCATGCATCACCTGGGAGTTCCCACTACTAGGGCTTTGTCGTTAGTGACAACGGGGGATCTTGTGGTGCGCGACGTTTTATACAACGGAAACCCCGCTCCCGAACCTGGGGCCGTCGTTTGCCGGGTCGCTCCCTCCTTTATTCGGTTCGGAAATTTCGAGATATTTGCGTCGCGAGGCGATGAAGCTACCTTGAAAAAGCTGGCCGATTTCGTAATCCAAACCCAATTCCCAAATATTGATGGCGGCAATCCCGATTCCTACGTAACGCTGCTAAAAGAAGTAGGCGAACTAACCGCAGACATGATCGCCGAGTGGTTGCGCGTCGGGTTTGTGCACGGCGTTATGAACACTGACAACATGTCAATCTTGGGTTTGACTATTGATTACGGTCCATACGGCTGGTTAGACAACTATGACCCTAATTGGACTCCAAACACGACAGACGCCCAACATCGTCGTTACCGCTATGGCAACCAACCGTCTATAGCCCAATGGAACCTTGTTCAGTTGGCCAATGCGCTATACCCGCTAGTTGGAGCGGTTGAGCCTCTTCAGGAGGCATTAGAGCATTATGCACAACGTTTTGAAGCCACTTGGTCGCAAATGATGGCAACGAAGCTTGGACTCACAAATTTGGAGGATCGCAAAGATCGAGACCTGGCTGAGCAAGCCCTCGCACTTCTCCAGACTGTTGAAACCGATATGACTTTGTTCTGGAGAGAGCTAGCGAAAGTTAATTTTGAGCTACCAGTTGACGAAAAGGAGCGCTGTGCGCCCCTAATGAATGCCGTCTATCGGCCGGATCTGATGACAATCGACCAACGAGCGTCTTTCATCGACTTTGCTGAAAAGTGGTCTGCCCGACACCGAGAACTTGGAAACAAATCCGTTGAAGTAGCTGTTGCTATGAACGCTGTCAATCCTAAATATGTGCTCCGGAACTATATGGCGCAATTAGCGATAGAAAAGGCCGAAGACGGTGATTCCTCGATGGTCACAGAATTACTAGAGATTTTACGATTACCGTACGAGGAACAGCCACAGTACGAACGGTTCTACGCATTGCGACCCGATTGGGCTCGAACCAAGATCGGCTGTTCGCAGTTATCTTGCTCTTCTTGAATGTGACCGAGAAGGTGGGAGAGAGGCGACCGCGGCCTACGCTATTTTGCGAGCTGCGATACCCATAGTTAATGAGGTCTAAACCGCAGAATTTTGAGAAAAGGTTGTCCCGTGGAAATCAGAATCGGCATGGTGAACGTCGTACGAGAGTTGATGTTTGAAGTCAACGATGACGATGCAGAACAACTCAAAACTGATTTGGAATCAGCATTTGAGGCGAAAACCAGCATGCTCTGGGTAAGTGATCGCGATGGCCGTAACGTGGGCTTAGCTGTCGACCGGTTGGCTTACATTGAATTTGGGGCGCCAGGCGACAGGCGAATCGGATTCGCGACAGACTGAGCAACTGGGGTATGTGTTTCCGGGGTCACATGCCTTCTGACCCATTGCTCATACCTCTCTAGTCGCTGTACTTTCGACTGTCATGGCAACCTTGGCCGAACTGAGTCGCTTGGGCACCGGCCTATCGACGCAGCAACTCCAACATCTCCAACGCTTAGTCGCTTGGTGGGGCATATTGGCCGATCTATCCTTCTCTGACCTGCTGCTATTCGTCCCCGTGGACGAAGCTGGTGGGGAATTCGCCATAGCGTCCCAGATTCGCCCCACTACCGGTCAGACCCTCTACCAGGATGACCACGTTGGGCTTCGCGTCAGCGACATCGACCGACCTTTAGTTGCGAGTGCCTATGGTCGAGCCGGAGTCATCGAAGGCGAAGTGCCAATAAAGCCCAGCAACCGTAGGGCCAGCGTGATGTGTATCCCCATAAGGTACGAGGACCAGGTCATTGGCGTCCTTAGCCGGGAGCTACTGCCGAATTTTGCTGAGCGCCGCGACCCTGGTGAACTAGAGCGAACCTATTTGGAAGCCTTTCACCAGCTAGCGAAAATGATCGCAGTAGGAACATTCCCCTATCAAGACGACGAAGTGGACCTAGAGCAAGTCCCACGTGTTGGAGATGGCATGCTTGTCATCGACCCTGAGTCGCGAATTCAGTACGCGTCACCGAACGCCCTGAGCACCTTGCATCGCGTCGGGGTACTAGGAAACGTAGCTGGTCGACGGCTTGAAGATATTGGAATTCGACACCCGGCCATAAAGGATGCTTCCGAACGATTTCGAGCCTTAGTTGTAGAAATAGAACGCAACGACACAGCGGTACAACTCATGGGTATGCCCATCAGTGAAAGAGACTCATTCCAGGGCTCTTTACTCTTGTTGAGGGACATCACCGAATTGCGGATGCGAGATCGACTTCTTGTTTCCAAAGACGCGACCATTCGAGAAATTCACCATCGAGTGAAGAACAACCTGCAGACAATCTCATCTTTGTTGCGTCTGCAGGGCCGTCGCCTTGAATCAACCGAAGCTAAATTGGCCATTGATGAATCGGTACGCCGCATTAGAGCGATCGCTCTTGTGCACGAAACTTTGGCTAACGAAACAACAGACGACGTCAGCTTAAGCGAGGTCGCCGAAATGTTGGCCCGAACCGCGCAAGACAGCTTTACCTCTCCGGATCGTCCTATTCATTTCGAAGTTCAGGGTGATGCCGGCCTCGTGCCTTCGGACATAGTGACACCACTTGCTGTCGTGTTGAACGAGCTATTGCAAAACACAGTTGATCATGCCTTCACGAGAGAAGTGCCCTTCATTCAAGGGAGCGCTGGCTTAGTAGAAATTCTTCTTGATCGGACCGATAAGGAACTCAAAATGGCAGTCCGAGATAACGGAGTCGGGGTGCCTGAAGATTTTGACAGCGAGTCACAACAAGGTCTCGGATTATCCATTATTCGAGCATTAGTCATCACTGAACTAAGTGGCAGCATCGAAGTTCGTCGAAGATCAGACGCGAGCGGTTCTGAAGCGCTTATCGAAGTGCCGCTGCCGGACAACTAGAAAAACTGTTCATAGAAACTAGAGAACTAACAGCCAGTGACTGGGATCACCCGGTTTGTCTGCGAGCTCTGTTCCGTTCACGACGTAGCTGGCGGCGTTCCTCTTCCGAAGCACCGCCCCATACTCCCGAGTCTTGGTTGGTCTTTAACGCAAACTCTAGGCACAAGTCTTTCACTGAACAGTCGACGCAAACAGCCTTGGCTGCGGCAATTTGTCGTAACGCCCTTCCAGTCGAACCAATGGGAAAGAAGAGAGTGGGGTCTGCCTCTCGGCACTTAGCGGTGTTTCTCCACACACCGCTCTCCAGCAACATCGATCCTCGAGCGCTCACGTCTCTGTTTCCTCCAGGTGCTACCCGCGAACAGGGGATTCACGAATAATTGTCCGCCGCCGACTCTACAAACCTCGGCTGCGAGAAACTGCTCGAGATACAAATTGGCACCCGTATCGGATTGAGTGACAAAGATGATGCCTTCACAGCGCTTTGACAGATTACGGTCGCTCGCATGGCTAATCAAGAGAATCTTTTTCTCGAACAATGCGGAAACTAATGACTCCTCGTCCAGCGATTTTCGCGCATAGGGGTGTCTCACAAAACGTTCGGGAGAACACCATTCGAGCATTCGAGTTAGCTCTAAAGATGGGCGTCGATGGTGTTGAACTCGACATTTGGCAGACCAGAGATGGGCACATAGTTGTTCACCACGACCCTCAAGTTGACGGCATATCGATAGAAACAGCGAAAGTTCCTGACCTGCCTAATTTCGTACCGACGCTTTCCGCTGCATTGGATATTTGTTCATCAATGAGAGTGAATATAGAAATCAAGAGTTCTGCTGCCAACCCCAGCGCAGCGTTTCAGTTAGGGGAAGCGCTTATCAACCTATTGAGGCTTCGCTCCGAGCCCATAGAACGTTGGCTAGTTTCATCCTTTAACCATGATGCTGTTGACAGGGTTAAACAAAGCGCACCGGAAATACCGACGGCCCTTTTACTTTGGGAGCCGCCCTGGCATACGACAATTGAACACGCAGTTGACCGAGGTCATCTAGCTGTTCATCCGCACGAGTCGATGGTTGATGCGAAATTAGTGGAGGCGGCTAAACAAAACGGGTTGCAAGTAAATCCATGGACAGTGAACAACCTAGAACGAGCCAATCAACTAGTTGCTATAGGTGTAGATGGCCTTATCACCGACGTCCCCGGCGATATGTTGAAACATTTGGCGTCGAAAAGTTAAAGGTTGTCTGCGCTCAAGTGGGAATAACTAGTCGAAGGATATTTGGACGCCAGGAGAAATCAAGGTGGTTCACTTCGCCCAGATAGTCGCCATCTAGCTGATAAGGAAATGGGCTATGGCCGACTATCGATAGTTCAGCCAAATCATTAGCGACATGCACTGCATCACAATTCTCGAGCGGTTTACCTTCGAAGAGATCCTTGAGTAAACCGAGCATCGTCTTAAATGACATGGTGCGTAAGGCGACCACACTTAACCCATTACTTAACGTCGCGTGAGGTGCCAGAGACAATGACCGACTTCCTAAATATGTATATGGGTTGGTGTTAAGCACGATCGTGAAGTAACTGTCATCGATAGTCGATAGTGAATGCGTTACCTTCATTCTGGGTTGTGAACGGTCATAGTGACGGAGCCACGTATCAACGCCAGCCCAGAGAAATAAGGGATGGCTTGCGTAGCGCTTAACTCCAGGGCGCCGCTCCACTTGCTTCACCACTGCGGCATCGAAGCCGTTGCCACAGTGAAAGAGAAAGTAACGTCCCGCAACCTCGCCAAGACCCACCGACTTAATCGAGTTATCAGATATCGCGTCGATTGTTTGTCTCGTGGCTTCCAGAGGATCGTCATCTAAGCCAATTGTTCGTGCGAAGACGTTCGTGGAACCGCCCGGTAAAGGAGCTAGAGCACAATCGGTTCCTGCGAGCCCATTAGCAGCTTCATTAAGGGTGCCGTCGCCTCCTAATACGGCTACAAGATCAGTGCCGGTAGAGGCGGCTCCACGCGCAAGACGTGACGCGTGACCGCGACGGCTAGTCATAGCGAGTTCAACCTCATGGTGTTCAGCTAACGCGGCCTGAATTAGGACGCGGGTTCGTGCGGTGACGGATGACGCCGATTCGTTAACGAGAAGCAAGATCCGCACCCAGCCAGTGTCGCGATTTTTGGCTGATCAGTCGAATCACTCTTGTGCGAAAGCTCGTATTTGCGGTGCTCGCTGGCACCCAATAAAAGTTTTTCGATTTTTCGTTTGGATCTCTTCGCGCCTCGGGGCAGAATCCTCAAGTATGAAGGTCGTAGTCTGCGTCAAACAAATTCCTGACCCTGCTTTGCCAGGTGAGTTGGATCCCTCCACGAATTACTTAAAGCGAGATGACAAATTAATTCTCGACGAATCAGATTCGTATGGAGTGGAGATGGCTCTTCAACTGGTAGAGGGCGCAGGCGGGGGCGAAGTATCGCTTGTCTCGATGGCTCCTAACAATGAAGTCAGCGGACTTAGGACAGCGTTAGCGATGGGCGCCGAAGACGCAATTCTTGTTAGCGACAACGCGCTTGCCGGAAGCGATGCTTTAGGCACTGCTCGTGTATTGGCGGCAGCAATTTCGAGGTTGTCCCCTGATCTAGTGCTGGCAGGCGTTGAATCCTCCGATGGCTATACCGGAACAGTCCCTGAAATGATTGCCGGTGTGCTGGACATACCATCCATCACATTTGCCAAACAAATCGAGATTGATGGCAACACCGTAAAGGTGCAACGTCAAACAGAAGCTGGTTACGACGACGTGGAATGCCAAACCCCGGCTCTGGTTTCAGTTACTGCAGGCGTCGTCGAACCCCGCTACCCATCATTCAAGGGAATTATGGCCGCAAAGAAGAAGCCGGTTGAAGAACTTGATCTCTCAGCGTTGGGTCTAGACGAATCCAGTGTTGGCCAAAGTGGCGCACGACAAGAAACGGTGCGAGTCACCGAGGCGGAAGAACGCCAAGCAGGGGAAGTCATCGAAGATGAAGGTGACGCCCACGAGAAAATTGTTGAGTTCTTGGGTGAACTCAAGATCGTCTGAGGAGCTCGCAAATGTCTGTTGAAACTATTCTTGTCTTCGGTGAAGGCGACGAAAGTGGCCCAAGTGGATTGACCCTTGAGTTACTGGCAGCGGCCAGAGAGCTGGCAGCCAATGTCGAAGTGTTTGTCGCAGGAGACGGAGCTGCTATGGCAGCCGAATTGGGCTCCCATGGAGCCTCAAAGGTCTATAGCACCGGACCCTTAGACGGAAAGCTGATGGGAGTTCACGCCGCAGCGACTCTGCAGTCGCATTTGGAGTCGAACTCAGTTGACGCCATTTTCTTTGGTCAAACACCCGATGGGCGTGACACTGCCGCACGGCTCGCTGTGCGCCTCGATGAGCCCGTTGTCACCAACAACGTAGGCGCCTCAGTGGAAGACGGAGTACTAGTCGTAGAGGAACCGGTTTTCGGCGGAACTCAAAACGTATTCACAGCTTTCAGAAACGACGGCCCCGCATTAGCCCTATTCCGACCTAAATCGTTTGAGGCCGAAGCTACGGGCGCTGGAGCGGCCGAGGTAGTAGCCGTTCAATCCGTTGACCCAGGTGCATCTGGATCGGCTACGGTCACAGGCCGACATATTGAAGAACGTTCTGGACCCCAATTAGACGACGCCGAAGTAGTCGTGTCGGGTGGACGAGGCCTGGGGCAACCCGAAGCCTACGAGATGGTTGATGAGCTGGCCGAGCTGCTCGGGGCGGCCTCGGGTGCATCTCGAGCCATCGTTGATGCTGGCTGGGTCCCCTACGCGAAACAGGTTGGTCAAACTGGCAAGGTCGTGAAGCCAAATGTTTACGTTGCATGCGGTATCTCCGGAGCGACGCAACATCTTGTAGGTATGAAGGGCTCAAAGAACATCATCGCTATCAACAAGGATCCAGAAGCCCCGATATTTGGTGTCGCTGACCTTGGAATTGTGGGGGATGTTCACAAAGTGATCCCAGCGCTGATTGAAGCACTGAAGTCCCGCTAATAGCTCCTGTTACCCGTCAATAACCATTGCTGGGTACTCCACGGCGTTAAATCAATGGCCAGGGCCACCTATAACCGTCATCCTCGGGAAAGAAGGGATGATCCCTCAGCCATTGTGCCCGGCCGATAAGAGCTTCTATCTCGGACTCCTCAAGCCAGTCCCTCAAACCGCTGACCGAGCCCTCTGAGACCTGTCCTACCGCTTGCATTAGGGCATCGCTAATGGGTTGGTTTGCGAAGTCCCAGATCACCGTCCTCAACTTGAATTCGCTTGAAAAACATAGGCCATGATCGATGCCGAAAATTGAACCCGACCTGGCAAGCAGACAATGGCCTGCCTTTCGATCGGTGTTGTTGGCCAACAAGTCGAGAACGCAAAGCTTTTGGAGACTCGAATGATTCCTCGGATCTTTAACCAATGTGAAGTGGTGTTGTTCAAAGTCAGCGTCAATGAACAACTGGACCGAACCAACTCCGTAGGGTCCAACTCGCTCAATCGTTGGAGGTACAACATTCCAACCCAATTGCTGACTTAACTCATATGCAGCTATCTCTCTTCTGTGTAGACCCGAAGGAAAATCCCACAGCGGCCGCTCACCCTCGACTGGCTTGTATATGCCCCTTACGCTTTGCTCTTTTGTGTCAACTTGCACAAGAAATGTGGCGTTCGAGCTATAAGGCATTCGAGTAATCAGCTCAATGTCGCCGTCTTTTAAGACTTGAAGCGCTTCGTCGAAATCAATCAGTTGATTTGAAGACTGATCGCTGTTTCCAGTGGCGTCGTCACTCACCGACGGGTTTATGCCCATTTTGTCGCCCGAAATCGCGCCCATACTCGATTAAAAACAAGGCATGGTCGATGAAGGCTTTTGCTTGACCATAACTAATGTGAATATGTGCCTCAGATGGGGCGTCGTCTTCTTGGTCAGGTAATTCCTGGGCCACAACGACTATTTCCTTTGGATCCTCGGTGACCCCTATCGCTAACGCCCCTACCGTCCACACTGCGTTTGGTGGTTCCACCATGTCCTTAAGTTCAACGGAAGTTTCATCGGCTGGGTCTGCCTCCAACACGTCGGCAAGATGACTAGCTAAAGACTGGACTTGACCTTTTTCGAGCTTGAGAGTTAGGACCTCATCTTCGGTTTGTGCTTGAAGATAAAAAATTCGTTCACCCGCGTCGCCGACTGTTCCGGCAACGAAGTTTGTTGGATTTCTAATTTCGTAATTATTAGTCATTGTTCCTAGTGAGAGTAATGGGTTTGATTAAGCCGGTGAGAGAGCACTGAGTTCGCCAGTGTTGTTAACAGACAGAACGATGGGACCGCCAGATGTATACAGAATCGCGGTAACCGAACAAGGAGATACCACTGTTCGTTGAAACAGATCTAAATGAGTTCCCATGGAATGCGCAACTAGAGCACGTATGGGGTCGGCGTGACTAACTGCGACAATCGTCTCGCCTGGATGGCTTTTGACCAGACGAGTCACCGTTTCACTCATACGCGTCTGCATTTCGACGAAAGACTCGCCGTTAGGAAACCTGAATCCGGAAGGATACTTTTGTACTGCAGACCAGGCGTTGAGTTTCCTGAGATGGCTCAGCTTGCGGCCGGTCCAGTCGCCTACGTCCAACTCAAGCAACCCTCGCTCCTGCTTGACTTTGATTCCAACTTCTTTCGAGATAGCTCTTGCTGTTTCCTTAGTCCTTTCTAAAGGACTGCTGTAAATGGCAGCAATTTGTTTCGCTCCCATAGCAGCTAATCGCATACCTACTGTTCTTGCTTGCTCCGTGCCAGTTTCGGACAGGTGAACACCTGGCTTGCGACCATAAAGCTCGACGCCAGTTGTAGGTGTTTGCCCGTGCCGGACAAGAAGTATGAGACAAGGACGATTAGATGAAGCCACGAAGTGTGACCGTAGTCGTAAAGACGCCTCAGAGTCTGCAACACTCGGCGTTGTGGATTCTCTCATTGCGCTGGCCGAAGCTATAACCGAGTGTCGTCGCTGCGAACGTCTTGTCGAGTGGCGAGAAAAAATTGCTCAAGAGAAGCGCGCGGCGTACGCCGAAGAACAGTATTGGGGGCGAGGTGTTCCAGGTTTCGGTGACCCCGCAGCAAAGGTAGTTATCGTTGGTTTAGCGCCCGCCGCTCACGGCGCTAATAGAACTGGTCGAGTGTTTACAGGAGACCGGTCTGGAGATTTTCTTTTTGCATCGCTGTACAGAACTGGTTTCGCGAACCAGCAGCTTGCCCGTCACCTGGACGATGGACTGGTACTTCACGGCGCGTATGTCACCGCCGCCGTAAGGTGCGCTCCGCCCGAGAATAAACCAACCCCAGAAGAGCGAGACAACTGTCGATCGTTTATCGAGAGGGAGTTAGCTCTCCTCGCGGAGAGCAAAGTCTTTGTAGCGTTGGGTCAATTCGGTTATCAGGTTGTGAGCTCAATTCTCGGAATACGTCCGAGACCCAAATTTGGTCATGGAGTTGTGGTGCCGATAGAACAGCAGGCTGACGAAATAGGAAGGCACGTAGTCTGTTCTTTCCATCCGAGTCAACAAAACACCTTCACAGGGCGCTTAACAGAGCCAATGCTTGATCAGGTTTTCGTCACTGCCCGGGAGCTAGCCGGTATGGACCCCATCTAGGCTTTTCTTGTGCAGAACTTCGCTAAACCAGGTCTTCCATGCCGTCTTTTGCTTGTTTTCTCTTTCTTCTTGATTAGTGCGTGTTCCCCGCAGCCACCTCAGGCTGGTCTCGTCGACCCATCGGAACCTTCTTTCAATAACCCAGGCACATTGCCAACCGAGACTACGTCTAGCGCAAGCGATTATTTGCTTGATATCGGCACAACGGTGGCTTTTCTTGATTCATGTATCTCAGATTCTGGACTTGTTGGCCCCTGTCACTGTGCGGCAGAAATATTGGCCAACGACGTCGATTCGAGCGACGTAGCAGCCCTTGAAGACCGAATGAGTGCCTACAATGAATTCCCGGTTGAGCTCGCTGGTCTGCTCGTCCAATGCAGAGGAGCTGAGAGACCACCTGTGTGGAGTTCCGCAACGAAAGAGATTTATCTCGCTGCTTGTGCGCAAAACTCGGAGCGGCTTTCGGAGCTATGTCGCTGCTCAGCATCCCGCGCAGCCGACGTCATCCCAGAAGAACGACTGCCGGAGTTCCTGAAAGCTAACGACTTAAGACCCAGCATGGTTGATTTCATCAACACATGCCTGTGACCTATTTGGTGCGGACTACTTACGAGTAGGAAGAAGGGCTGGCTGTTCCCACGCAAACTCTGGCCAGCGCTTTCTTGATTTTTCGCTCAACCTGTGCATGAGTTCAATCGCTCCCGGATCATCGTCGCCGGGGCGCCCGATCAGGTAGCCGCCCTCCAACATTTTCATAATGATTTCGCGGCCCAATGGCGTCCGAACAATTGTTAACGTCCAGTCGCTGTATTTGCCGATACCACCGGTCGAGATATCGGCATGTTCAGCAGCGAAATCTGGGCAATGGTTGCAGCCCTCTCGTGTCCACGCGTGGCACTCCTTCAAGTTGATTTCGTAGTAGCCGCCGTCATGTGTCCAGATTTGGAAGACGCCTTTGATATTTGTCTTTTTGATTGTGTGACGGTCAAGGCCATATTTCTGTTCAAAGAGTTCTTCGAAAATCGCTTCATCGAAGGACTTGGAACAAAGGAGGCCGATGTTTAGAGCAAACCTGTTGCCAACCTTGCCGATCTTCCTGGACTTAGCAACCGGAACTATCGAGCTTTGGCAACTCATTCCGACTAACGCAATTTTCTTTGCACCGGCTTCAATTGCTTCGTCATATGCGAGGGTGTTAGCAGAGTAGGTGTAGCGGCTCCCGGCTCCGCGAATCACATCATCCCTGTTAAATGCCACACCGGGTGAAGCTGTCCACTGTGATCCCTCGCCTTCGCCAACATATGAAGTCAGTGCAGCGTCGATATAGCCGTTTTCCAGTGCCCAAATAAGGATCGCTGATACAAGCCCACCATCTTGTCCGACCTGATGAATGAAATCGTCCGACGCCCTAGTCAAGATGATGTCTTTGTAAATACCTGAAGGCTCCTCAGGGGTTCGCGACCTGTTGAATAAAAAGTCGTCTGCTTCGTCTTCCCAAGTCCTAAAGCGAGGGCAGGCGCGGGTGCAACTAGTGCATCCCTTTTCGCCGTGACCGCAGTTAGCTTCCCCGAGTTCTTCTTCGATGTGGAAAGGCTTAAAGCCGCCCTGAACGTGGTCGTACCCGATCACGTCATGAGGGCAACTGATTACGCAACCAGCGCAGCCTGTACATAGGCCAGAAGTGATTACCTCTTCGTGGAGTTCTTTCCACTGAAAGGACCAACGTTCGCGCTTGGGTGCTTCAGTGCTTTCCTCAGCTAATGCCATGCGAAAGAGAATACGTGGTCGAGACGAATTTCACCTACCAAAAACCAATCATCACAACGCTTTTGGGTCACAAGGAACTCCGAGCTAGGGTGACCCCTCGCGTTGTCGTAATGCTCATAACCGAACAAACAGGCGCCCCCGAGGACTCATGAACGAATCTGAATTGCTAGAGCTACTGAGTGCCGCCCGTGTAGCAACACTGGCAACTATCCGGACCGACGGACGAGTTGACCTAGTGCCAGTGACTTTTGCATTTGATGATCGGACGGTTGTGACGGCTATCGATCACAAGAAAAAATCGACGACTGAACTGAAACGCCTTGAAAATATTAAACAGTTCCCAGAAGTAACTCTGCTAGTGGATCGGTATAACGATGACGACTGGAAGCAACTTTGGTGGGTGCGCATTCGGGGTCGAGCAAAAGTTCATCAAAGTGGTCGCGAGTTTGACCATGCGATCGATCTTCTATCAGACCGCTATACCCAGTACGCCGAAAAACGCCCGAAAGGTCCAGCCATCGTCATTGAGCGAACTGAGCTAACTGGCTGGAAGGCTTAGTTGACCTTGTTCGATTGAACCCCAACAAGTTTGCCGTGGTCAATAGCTGAAAGTGAGCAGCCAAAGACCACCGTTGTAACCGTCAACGTAACGCCTCCGAGTATTAGAAAACTGACAACCATTTGAGTCATAACTGCCTTAAGAGGATCGACTCCTGCCAGAAGCATCCCAGTCATGGTTCCCGGAAGTAATACTAAGCCGATCATCCGCATCCTCTCGATCGGCGGAACCAGAGCGGCCTTTACTGCTTTTGTAATTTGGGGTCGAATAGCGGCACGAGCTCTAAACCCCAAAGCGAGCATGGCTTCTATTTGACCGCGCTCCTCTCGCACCAACTCCACAAATCGCATAGCACCCGCAGAGGTGGCGGGGAGCGTGTTGCCAAGAACTATGCCGGCCATAGGTACAAGCGTTGATGGTTGCAGTGGGAGCACACCAAAACAAAACACCACTGCAAGGCCAGACGCCACAGGTACGGAAACAGCTAGAGCCGAAAGTAAATATGACGGACGGCCTTCTCCTAGGTCAGTCGTGCGACGTCTAACCAGTCCGACAGCAAAGATCAGCATCGCGAAGCACCACAACCACGACCAGATCAGATGAGCTCCAGCCCTGAGCGCAGGAACAAGTAAGACCCCTGCCAACAGAAGTTGTAGGACAGATCGAATGGAGCTCAATGAAATCGAACGAACCAAGCCAAGGCCGAGTCTCCAAGAGACCGCTAAAGCAATGAGTGTCATGGCCGCCGCCGCAAGAACCCCCCACGGTGACACAGTCGCTGTAGTCAGCAGATCGCTCAACACGTTCTGAATGTAGTCACTGATTGTGCGTAATAACCAGGTGCTGAATCGCCAATCATTTTTTGGCGCCCTCGGCAGGATTCGAACCTGCGCTCATGGCTCCGGAGGCCACTGCTCTATCCCCTGAGCTACGAGGGCGGGTTAGCGAATGTATCGCGTCGAACAAATTGCTCCACATCAACACCGACTTCAAAATGCAATCATAAGTCGCTTCGGGTGAGCGGGGTTGCAGCGGTACAGTCAAGATTGTCCCATCGTCACAATGATGAGGGGCTTGCATTGCGACCTGTAGGGAGCACATTGGTGATTACAGAAGTCTTGGCACAAGCCTTGGCGGACTCATTTAGAGACCTGCATATTGAAATTGCCGCGACCGACGTTCAAATGGAACGACCCGCAGCCCGCGAGCATGGCGATTGGTCCTCAAACGTCGCCCTGGTGATGTCAAAACGCCTCGAGCGCAACCCACGGGAATTGGCGACAGAACTCGCGAAGATTGTTGAGTCGCAAGGCTTGAATGTGATCAAAGAAATAGAAGTTGCGGGCCCAGGCTTCATTAACTTCTATCTTTCCCCTCAGTGGTTGCATGACGTGCTGATAGACGTCCTCACCCAAGGCGAACACAACTACGCGCGGCCTACAGTTGGAGACGGCGCATCCATCAATCTTGAATTTGTATCAGCAAACCCTACTGGTCCACTGCACGCAGGAGGGGGTCGCTGGGGCGCATATGGTGACAGTCTGGCCCGTATTTTTCGTCGGTGCGGTTACAGAACCTTCACCGAGTACTACGTCAACGATCGAGGCATCCAGACTGAGTTGTTTGGGGCTTCGCTAGTAGCCAGACGAGATGGTGGGGAGCTGCCCGAAGATGGATACGCCGGCGAATACGTCGCCGAATGGGCACGTGAGATGCCTGATGAAGCTGAACCCGTTGCATGGGGTCAAGAACGAGCGCTAAAAGATGTGCAAGATTCGCTCGCATCGATGAACGTGACATTCGACCATTGGGCCAGCGAAAAAGCACTCGTTGAGTCAGGAGCGATGGAAGAGGTCGTAGACCTTTTAAGGGATTCGGGGTGGGTAGATGACCGTGATGGTGCGACATGGCTACGCACATCCGAATTTGGAGATGAAAAAGATCGGGTTCTAATCAAAAGTGACGGAGAACCCACCTACTTCGTACCTGACATCGCTTACCACAATCAGAAATTTGACCGTGGTGAACTTGTTATTGACGTTCTTGGTGCGGACCATCACGGTTACGTCCCGCGAATGGCAGCTGCTATGAAAATGTTGGGTCACCCCTCGGACCGCTACGAAGCCATTATTGGCCAAAACGTGACGTTGGTGAGAAACGGCGAAGAAATCAAACTTTCGAAAAGAACCGGGACCATGGTCGAAGTTAGTGAGCTCATTGAAGCCGTTGGTCCAGACGTCGCTCGCTTTGCATACTTGCTCCAATCCATTGACACTCGACAGACCATCGATATTGATGTCCTCTCAAGTGAGGCAAACGAAAATCCCGTCTATTACGTGCAATATGCCCACGCTCGAATAGCGGCAGTAAGCCGCGAGGCAACAAATAGAGGAATTTCTCGTCGCCCCGTCGATGCGATGGATGTCACCGTCCTTCAGCATGAGCGAGAACTAGAAATTCTACGGTGCCTTTCCACCCTTCCGGAGATAGTCGAATTTGCTGCGCGCGATAGAGCTCCTCATCGCGTAGCAACATGGATCCGAGAACTCGCTGCAGCATTCCACGGCTTCTACCACGACTGCCCAGTCCTCAGATCTGACGTCGCTGCCGAGATCCAACAAGCCCGACTTTGGTTAGTCGAGACTGCCCGTATCGGCTTCGCCATAGGACTCGACCTTCTCGGTATCACTGCGCCCGAAGAAATGTGAAAGGACCACATGAATCACACAGAAATCGCTGATGGTCCTGTACCAATGTCTCTTTTGCCCGACTCAGCACGAGTTGGACCTCGCGGTGAGCTACAGATCGGAGGGCTATCGGTTGATGAACTAGCAGCCGAATACGGCACACCACTTTTTATCTATGACGAACAACACCTTCGATCAAGGTGTCGAGAAGCGCGCGAAGCGTTAGGCGAAGGAACTGCCTACGCAAGTAAAGCGTTCCTGTGCGCAGCGATGGCGCGTCTCGTAAATGAGGAAGGTTTACACATTGACGTTGCCAGCGAAGGTGAACTGTTTACCGCTATTGCAGCTGGTGTTCCCGGCGAGCGGATTGTTTTCCATGGAAACAATAAGTCCCTTAGCGAATTGTCGGCCGCTCGTGCCCATGCAGTCGGTCGTGTCGTAGTTGACTCGTTTGATGAACTCAGTCGCCTCCGACACCTCCATGAAATTGACGGCCTAGTAGCCCAAATACAACTCCGCGTCACTCCCGGAGTTGAAGCCCACACCCATGAATACATCTCAACGGGCCAAAACGATTCCAAGTTCGGATTCGGACTGGAATCTGGTGCCGCCGAAGAAGCGGTGCGCAATTGCGCGTCTAACCCAGGCGTAGAACTCATGGGCATTCACCAACACATTGGAAGTCAAGTATTCAGAGTCGACAGTTTCGCCCGAGCGCTTGAAGTCGTAGCCGCTTTCTCCGAACCACTCGGATTACCGGAGTTATCGGTGGGTGGAGGCCTCGGCGTTGCATACCTAGAGTCGGAATCAGCGCCTTCCATCACCGAGTGGGGAGAGATGCTGAGCGAAGCTTGCAACCAATTAGGCATCAACGCTCGAGTTTCTGCTGAACCGGGCAGATCTATAGCAGCCCAAGCGGCGATCACTGTCTATTCGATAGGAACCATCAAGGAAATACCGGGCATAAGAACCTATATGGCTGTCGATGGAGGCTTTGGCGATAACCCACGGCCGATGCTTTATGGCAGCGGTTACACCGCGTTCGCGCCGACCAGAATTACCGAACCGCGTAACTCCATAGCTCGCATAGTTGGCAAACACTGTGAATCAAGCGATGTCATCGTCCAACAGGCCCACCTTCCGGAAAGCCTGCAAGTAGGAGACTTGGTAGCGACACCTGTGACTGGTGCTTACGGTTACTCAATGGCAAGTACATATAACAGGATGCCGCGGCCCGCAGTGATCTTCGCTTCAGATGGCGAGGCCCGACCTGTCATTCGCAGAGAGACCATCGAGGATCTAACGATTCTTGACCTCGGTTGATTAGCCCCCGCGTTCGACAAGTAGGACCGTAGCTACAAATCCACATCAGTAATCATCTGTTTGACCGGTACGGTTGAAGGTATGCAATCGGAATCACATTCAACGGTTCGAGTTGGGCTTTTAGGTTGCGGCACAGTTGGTGGCGCTTTAGCCAGAATTATTGATGCAGATGCAGATCGCATAGCAGCTCGCACTGGAGTTCGACTTGAGATAGCGGGTATCGCGGTCCGCAACCTTTCCGCGGACCGAGATGTCAGTCTCCCTGAAGAAGTCTTTACACGAGACCCGCAACTCCTAGTTGGCTCGCCCGATGTTGACATCATCGTTGAAACAATCGGCGGGATTGAACCAGCGCGACAGCTAGTCATCGACTCGTTGAAATCTGGAAAGCCGGTCATTACCGCTAACAAAGAGTTAGTAGCGAATGTCGGGCAAGAACTATTCGAAGCCGCTTCGGCCGGAGGAGTCGACCTTTTCTTTGAAGCGGCGGTTGCGGGCGGCATTCCTCTCATTCGCGCCTTACGAGACTCTTTAGCTGGAGAACGCGTTAATCGAGTCATGGGAATCGTGAACGGCACTACGAATTTCATCTTGACCAAAATGACTGAAGAAGGAGCCGAATACTCAGACGTGCTGGCTGAAGCGCAAAGCCTCGGATTTGCCGAAGCCGACCCAACAGCTGACGTTGAAGGTGGAGATGCAGCTGCGAAGGCTGCAATTTTGGCGACTATTGCTTTCGGTGCCAAGGTGGTTGCAGGGGATGTGTATCAGGAGGGCATAAGTCAAGTTTCGAAAGCTGATATTGCTGCCGCGTCTCACATGGGCCATGTCATCAAATTGCTGGCGATAGCAGAATCAGATGGTGGAGAGGTAGCCGTCAGGGTGCACCCGACCATGGTTCCTCAGAATCATCCACTTGCCTCAGTTCGGGAAAGCTTCAACGCCGTATTTTTGGAAGGTGCCGAGGTCGGCGATCTCATGCTCTACGGACGCGGCGCAGGGGGCGGCCCCACGGCCTCTGCAATGCTTGGAGACCTCATTTCCGCTGCGAGAAACTTGCAACAAGGGGTGGCGGGAGACTTGGGATCGTTTTCGGAAGTTGTAATTCGAGCTATCGACGAAACTACTAGCGCGTTTTATCTGCAACTGGATGTTGAAGATCAACCTGGAGTATTGGCTGCGGTCGCCAGCGTCTTTGGCGAACACGGTGTATCGATCCGGTCGATGGAACAGCAGGGCCAAGGTGCAACTGCTCACCTTGTGTTTATAACCCATAAGGCTCGAGAGGCAGATATGCAGTCCACAATTCGCGAATTACGAGATTTGAAAGAAGTGCGTGACATCGGTGCCTTGATTCGCGTAGCGGGCGAATAGTTGCGGCGAGGTTTGAAACCGTGAAGTACCAAAGCACCCGCGGTAAGGCACCGGTCCTTGAATTTGCTGATGTTTTGCTGGCCGGGTTGGCATCAGATGGCGGACTCTACGTGCCTGCTGAGTTGCCTAAGTTCACACCCGCGGACCTGAACTCTTTCGGACAAAAACCTTATAGCGAGGTAGCCACACGGGTTTTGACACCACTTCTTTCACCATCGATAGACAGCGATGACCTAGCTAAAATGATCGAAGAGTCTTACGCGACTTTCCGACACCCTGAAGTGGTCCCCGTTCGGCCGTTGACCACCGAAAGCAACGAGAACCTGTTCTTGGCGGAACTGTTCTGGGGCCCCACATTTTCGTTTAAGGACGTTGCCTTACAACTCCTTGGGAGGTTGTTTGAATACGAATTGTCGCGTCGTGACACGAGCGTGACAATTGTGGGAGCTACCTCGGGAGACACTGGCAGCGCTGCCATAGAGGCATGCAGGGACCGTGATGGAATCAACCTGATCATGCTCCACCCACGTGGTCGAGTATCGGAAATACAGCGACGACAGATGACGACCGTCGAGAGCACGAACATCCATAACATCGCGATTGACGGCACCTTCGATGACTGCCAAGACCTGGTCAAGGCGATGTTCGCCGACACCGAATTTCGAGACATTCATCGATTGGGTGCAGTCAACAGCATCAATTGGGCGCGTGTAGCAGCTCAAACCGTGTATTACTTCACCACTGCTTCAAAGCTTGTAGGTCCTAACGATCCGATTTCTTTTTGTGTCCCAACCGGAAACTTCGGCAACATCTTTGCGGGATATATCGCTACGCAGATGGGCTTGCCTGTGGATCGCTTGGTTATGGCTAGCAACCACAACGACATACTGACTCGAGCTCATCTTTCAGGAATCATGGAGATTCGGGAAGTTCAGCCATCCACCAGTCCAGCGATGGATATCCAAGTATCTAGCAATTTCGAGCGTTTGCTCTTTGAGCTAAGCGGTAAAGACTCCTCATGGTTGACCGAGGCAATGCTGGAATTCCGATCTGAAGGAGTCCTGGTGTTACCCCCCAAAATTTTAGAAAGCCTGCATGTCTCCTTCGAAGCTGGAGCTGCCTCAGATCAACAAGTCGCGGACACAATCGCGGAGTTGCATTCGAGCCAACAGGACTTTCTTGATCCACACACAGCGGTGGGAGTGAACGTTGCTAGACGTCTTCAACCCACCAACAGTCCGCTAGCGGTTATGGCCACTGCTCATCCAGCAAAATTTGAAGGAGCGGTTGCCGCTGCCACCGGAATGAGCCCGCCCCAACCAGAAGAAATTGCTGCCCTAGCGGGTAAAGCAGAACGATGCATCGAACTAGCCGTCGACATAAATGCAGTGATGGAATTCGTATCTTCGGTATCCCAGTAAAGACTATTTCGGTCACGTTGTGAGGAACAGCACTAGGTGAGTAGCCTGGGGGCAACGTTCGGTTGCTCATGTGGTTTCGTGAATCAAGCAGCCGGACCCGGGTGACAGCCGTCACCTAGGTTCCGACGAGCGGCCTTAAACAGCTTCCCGGCGCAGTTGTTCTGCCCCGAGTCTAAGAGGATGAGATGTCAGATCAGCCAGACCGAGCGGTGCTAGAGGCGAAGTCACGTGATGACTTAGTGGCTATGGCCAGTGCCTTGGGAATTGCAGTGGCTCCTCGAGCCCGAAAGGCGACCATCATCGACGACATTCTGAATGGCCCGTCTACCGAGCAAGACGATAGCCAGGTTGCGGAAACCACCCGAAGAGTTCGTCGATCGCCCGCAGCGGGAGAATCCGAATCGACTGGGGACGCTTCATCGAAGAACCTAGATGTGGATGACAGCGCTCCCTCTGAAGACGATCAAGAAACTGAACCAGAGGCACCTAAGCAACGGGAAGATGATGACCCGAGTATCGGTGAACCTGGTAACCGCCGTCGCCGGCGCCGTGGGCGGGATCGTGATCGCGACGATAACTGGCAGGGAGAACCAGTCCCATGCGAGGGAATTTTGGACCTTCGTGATGAGGGATATGGATTTCTTCGCACGACAGGACCGTTGCCTTCCAACGACGATGTTTACGTGGCAGCAAAACAAGTCAGAACTCACGGACTGCGCAAGGGTGATGTTGTCAAGGGCGCCAGCCGGCCAGCAGCTAGGAATGAAAAAAACCCTGCGTTGGTGCAGATCGATGAAATCAATGGAGCGGAGCCAGGAGAGAGTCGGGAACGACCACTTTTTGAGGACTTGAGGGCAGTTCACCCTCACGAGCCGTTAAGGCTTGAAGTCGACGGAGGGGAGAATCCAACGGCGCGAGTCATTGACCTCGTAGCGCCGATTGGCAAAGGCCAGCGCGGTTTGGTGATATCACCCCCGGAATGCGGCAAAACTTCAACTATCCGAGAGTTAGCAGTGGCCCTGGAAAGTAATCACCCTGATCTCCACCTGATTGTTCTACTCATCGATGAACGGCCAGAAGAAGTCACGGAAATTGCTGACGTGGTCGAAGGAGAAGTTTTGGCTTCGACGTTCGACCGACCCCCAGAAGAACACACCCAGGTTGCGGAACTCACTCTAGAGAGAGCCAAAAGGATGGTCGAGGAAGGACTTGACGTTGTCATCCTCGTCGACGGCCTCAGCCGGCTAGCGCGTGCGTACAACCTGGTAGCACCCGGCAATGGAAAAGTCTTAGTCGAAGGAGTTGCTGCCGGAGCGCTCTACCCACCTAAAAGATTTTTCGGTGCCGCGCGAGCCCTTGATGAGGGTGGCTCTTTGACGGTCGTCGCTACCGCCGCGGTAGAGACAGGCTGGCGTCTGGACGAAATGATTCTCGAATCCTTACAAGGAACCGCTAATTCAGTGGTGCGTCTAGATCGGCGAGCCGCTGACCGTAGGGTATATCCCGCGATCGACGTAGTTGCCTCGTGCACCCGAGAGCTTCAACGACTCAAGGGTGAGGAGCGAATGCTGGAAGGCCAAGCGCTCGCCGACTCTCTTGTAGCGACCGAAGAAAACGTTTCGGGCTCTGCAATTGACTGGGTGCTTAATCAAATTCAGTCGACCAGGACCAACCAAGAAATACTTAGCAACTTGGCTAACCAGAAAAGGTCGGCCGACACTCAATAAGCGATAAGAACCTATTTGTTGACGCGAACGTGCGATTCGCTCATGCAACCGCCAGAATGGACCCACCATGAAAAGTGATATCCACCCGAATTACCGCCCCGTCGTGTTTCGCGACGCAGGAGCCGACTTTTCTTTCATCACTCAGTCAACGGTTGAGACAGCTGACACCATTGTCTGGGAAGACGGCAACGAATACCCGCTGGTGACCGTTGAATTGTCCAGCGCTAGTCACCCATTTTTCACGGGACAGATGAAGATCGTTGACACCGCAGGACGAGTGGAACGCTTCGAGCGCCGCTATGGCCGTAGGCGAGGGTCAGAACAAAACTCCGACGCCGCTGCGGAATAAACCAGCCCGTGGGGTTAGAACCCGAGCGCCGTCGTCAGCTACATGCAATGAAATTGCGATCCCTTGTTGGAGAGCATTTGACTGTCTCGATAGAAGACGTAGCGGGAACCGATGAGGGAGCTACCGCCAACCTCAGTGACGGTAGCGTTGCAGTGCTTGCAGAAGAACGTGCGCACCGAGGCTTAGGCAATGCTCTTGCTATGTCGGTTCGTGCGCCGTCTGACGCTATTTATCTTTTCGCCGCGCAAGAAGGTGCAGTATTGGCTCGACGAGCAGCACTCTTCACAGGCGCTATAGAGGTTTTTGATGTACGGGAAGACTCGGTAAGTCGAGCCGTTCCAGCGCCACCACTGCCACCAGTGAACGCGGTGTCGGCACCACAATTAGTTGAGGTGCTTCAACAAGCAGGTCTCGAAGTAGTGCACGAACACGGAGTCACTGTTGGAGAGGTAGCGGGTCTCGAAGTCGCCCGAATTGTCTCCGATGAAGTTGGAACCCGCATCGAGGTGGGGGTCGGTGCCCATGACAGAGAAGCGTTTGCTCTCTTGCACGGAGCGATCCCAACGCCGCAGGCCATCGAACAAGTCGCAAGTGTCGTGCGCGCTCATCGTTTACCCGGAGCCGAGCCGCACCCATTGAACCGACTCGGAGCAGAAAGGTGGTTGCGCGCCCACCTGATAGCTCAACCGGAAAAGATTGGTTTGTCGGAACTGGTCGCTGTCGCTCCTCCTATCCAACGAACCAATCTCAAAGAAGCCGTGCCCGCGGTCGCAATGGGCAGATCATCTTCAGGCGAAGTGGTCGTAGCTTGTGCTGTCGGAATCGATCTCGATTTGGTTCCATTTGCCGCAGATGCGCGTCTGCTGCATAACCAGGATGCAGACCTCATGGTGGTGGTGTCAGAACGCGATGAGCATCAAATATTGAAGGATCTTGCCCAACGGTTAGCCGATTCGGCAAAAGTTGTGGCAGTACCAGACGGATGGCGCGAATGGACAAGGCTGTCGTCGGTACCCTGAGAGTGTGCTTGATCGTCTGCTGCAACTAGAAGAAGAGTTGGCTCATGTTGAGTCCCAGCTTGGCGACCCTCAAGTCACATCAGACCGCAATCGATTCGTCGAAGTCAGTCGACGACATTCGCAGCTGACCGAAATGATCGAGGTTGGAGCAGCATGGCGAACAGCTCTCGAAGATGCTGCTGCAGCCAAAGAGATGGCTGAAGCAAGTAGCGGTGACGAAGCTTTAGAAGCCCGAGAGATGGAAACAGTTGCGCTGGCAGATGCTGAATCGCTTGAGGAAAAGTTTCGCTACCTACTGCTGCCGAGAGACCCCAATGACGACCGTAACGTCATCGTTGAGATACGGGGAGCCGAGGGAGGCGAAGAGGCGAACTTGTGGGCCCGTGACCTGTTTGAAATGTACCGCTCCTACATCAACACCAAGGGTTGGACTATCGAAGTTCTCGGAAGTCATTTCAGCGATATGGGTGGATACACCGACATTGCATTTTTAGTGAAGGGCGACGCTGTATGGAGCCACCTCAAGCATGAAGGAGGCCCGCACCGGGTGCAGCGCGTACCGGTCACAGAGTCCCAAGGGCGAGTGCATACATCCTCGGCCGCGGTGACAGTACTTCCAGAAGCAGATGAAGTCGAAGTCGACATTGACCCAAACGAACTTGAAATAGATACCTATCGCTCCTCTGGACCTGGTGGTCAATCCGTGAATACAACAGATTCAGCAGTGCGGGTTACTCACTTACCAACGGGCCTGGTTGTCTCAATGCAAGACGAAAAGAGTCAGCTTCAAAACAAAGCTAAGGCTTTGCGAGTGTTACGAGCGCGCCTTCTCAAGCTTCACCAAGAAGAACAAGCCTCAAGTCAAGCGGCGCAGAAACGAGATCAGGTCAAGAGTGGAGGCCGAGCAGAAAAGATCCGTACCTACAACTTCAAGGAAAGTCGAGTTACTGATCACCGCATTGGCTTAACCCTTCACAAGTTGGAGCGAGTGTTGGCGGGAGAGCTTGATGACGTAGTCAAACCTCTCATGCTCCATGAGCGCGAACAACAGCTTGAGGCTGGAAATGACGCAACCTGAAGGCGAATCAGACGAATTTCTGACTGTCGGCCAACTGCTCGATGAGATAGCGCAACAACTGCTAGCCGCCGGGATCGAGGACCCGGAAATTAGTGCTCGGAGAATCGTTGAAGAAGCTACCGGCTTTGGATTTGACCAGCATCTCCTTGCAGATAAAGAACCAGTTACTCGACGAGTTATCTCTCGAGTTGATGCCATGTCACAAAGACGTGCTTCAGGAGAACCTCTCCAATATGTGATTGGGAGCTGGGGTTTCCGACAATTGGACCTAGCAGTTGATTCACGAGCGTTGATTCCCCGCCCAGAAACAGAGTCAGTAGCGGGATTCGGAATCGATGCGCTTCACAGAATGGGTTCTGGCGGCGAAAGTGACCTTCTCGTGGCCGATCTGGGAACCGGCAGTGGCGCCATAGCATTATCGATTGCACAAGAAGTACCTCAAGCACAAGTGTGCGCCACTGATATATCTGAAGAAGCGCTCTCCTTAGCGAGATCGAACCTTGCGGGTCTGGGATCTGACGCTGCCAGAGTTTCTTTGCGTCACGGTGATTGGTTTGCGGCGCTGCCAGGAGAACTCTTTGGGAAATTAGACCTCCTGATCTCAAATCCTCCATATATTTCACCTGATGATGACCTGCCCAAAGTTGTAAAGGACTGGGAGCCTCAGGCTGCTCTAATTGGAGGCGAAGACGGTTTTCTCCACTTGGATATTTTGACTCGGCAAGGCAGAAACTGGATACGCCCGGGGGGCTGGCTTGTCCTTGAGTGCGGTTCTAATCAAGCGGAGCGGCTGCGGGAGCTAGCTATATCTCGCGGCTACGAAGCAGCGCAGATAGGTCATGATTTGTCTGGAGCGCAGAGACTAGTAGCTGCTCGCCGACCTATCGATGATGTTGCTGAGTCTGACCTTGAGGCAGCTACAGAAGCGCTCAGAAGGGGTGACTTAGTCGTTGCACCCACTGACACGCTTCCAGGCCTACTGGCTAAATATGACGACACAGCAGCAGTTGAAGCATCATATGACGCGAAACAACGTCCGAGAAATCAACCGGTTCCAGTTTTGGTGAGTGGAGTGGCGCAAGCTGAAGAACTCGTTCAGTTAGACCAAAGGGCCCGAGATCTAATTGAAGAGCATTGGCCTGGAGCACTCACTATCGTTGCCAAACGCCTACACGGAACTGACCCGGTTCACGGAGGTGACACGCTGGGAGTTCGATGCCCCAACCCCGGATGGTTGCGACTGCTCATTGACCAGTCCGGTCCCGTTACCGGCTCCAGCGCCAACTTGCATGGAGTCGACACGATGTTAAATGCGCGTGATGCCGCCCTCACCCTTGCGGTCGAGGCGGGCCACGTTATCGAAGGCATCTCGCAAGGAGGCCTTGCATCGACAGTGCTAGATACTACGGGAGAATCCCTAATCGTGTTAAGAGAAGGCGCTGTAGAGATCAAGCACGACTGAGAACTGCGGATCACTCGATCGGTTGAATTGGTTACGAGAATTCTGTTCTCGCGTGCGAAGATGGCTGCGTTGTCACAAACAAAGGAGAACTTTGGGTGTCTGTAATTGCGGTTGGCGCAGATCACGCGGGATATGAGCTAAAAGAGACGATAGCTGCACATCTAGTAGCGAATGACCATCAAATAGTTGACTGTGGTACTCACAGCTTGGATCGTGTTGACTACCCCGAGTTTGGCGCAGCTGTTGCTAATGCCGTAATCGCTGGAGAGGCGGAACGCGGCATAGTCGTTTGCGGTAGCGGTATCGGAATTGTTATGGCGGCGGGAAAGATTCCAGGAATCCGAGCAGCGACAGTCCACGACGTGACTACTGCGCGCATGACTAGGGAACACAACGACGCCAACGTCATCGGTATTGGGGCGCGAATGGTGGGGGAGCAGACCGCACTAGACATAGTCGACGCTTTTATGAGCGCTTCTTTTGAAGGTGGCCGACACCAAACACGCGTCGAAAAACTGGCCTCTCTGGAAACCCTCGGATTACCTGAGAAATAGAAAACACCTGCAAGAGACCATTTCAAGGCATGCTGTGATCTAGTAGCCGCGACAACCGCGAAAGGCGCCCACTTATGACCCCTCCCAGCTCCATTTGGACCGTCGGGCCGGACCCTCAGATTGACGAACTGATCCGTCAAGAGAAGGAACGTCAAATGACGAGCCTTCAATTGATTGCATCTGAAAACTTTGCGTCACCAGCGGTGATGGAGGCCACCGGGAGTGTTTTCACGAACAAATACAGCGAGGGGTACCCGCAACGACGGTATTACGGAGGAAACGTGCATGTGGATGTCGCGGAACAGTTAGCGATTGATCGTGTAAAGCAACTCTTTGGTGCCGAACATGCCAATGTGCAGCCTCACTCGGGGTCGCAAGCCAACGCTGCTGTGTACATGGCGCTTCTGGATGTCGGAGACACCGTGATGGGAATGAGTCTTGACCATGGCGGGCATTTGACTCATGGCTCGCCAGTGAACGCAAGCGGTAGGTTCTATAACTTCGTTTCCTATGGGCTAACAGCAGGAGACGAACGCCTCGACTACGAAGAGATGCGATCAATTGCCCTGGCGGAACGCCCCAAGCTCATTGTTGCAGGAGCGACCGCTTACCCCCGACGAATTGATCCTGAACCTTTCCGGAAAGTCTGCGACGAGATTGGCGCATACTTCATGTTTGACGCTGCACACATAGCTGGCCTGATCGCAGGTGGACAGCACCCTAATCCAGTTCCCTTAGCTGACGTAGTTACGTTTACAACCCACAAAACTTTGCGCGGCCCCCGCGGCGGATGCATTCTTTCCACTGAATCTCTAGCTAAGAAAATCGACAGCGCCGTGTTCCCAGGGAACCAAGGCGGACCTTTAGATCACGTGGTTTTGGCTAAGGCTGTCGGGTTCAGGGAAGCCTTGGACCCGGGCTTCGCGGAATACGCCAGACGTATAGTCGACAATGCAAGTGCTCTAGCTGACGCGTTAGCCAATCAAGGATTTCGACTGGTATCAGGAGGCACTGACAACCACCTCTTGCTAGTTGACTTAAGGAGTTTCGATAGCGACCTCACGGGTAAAGAAGCTCAAGAGATCCTTGACCTCGGAGGAGTGACTCTTAACCGCAACACAATTCCCGATGACCCCCGCTCCCCGTTCGTCACCAGTGGGGTACGCATCGGTGTTGCGTCAGTTACTACGCAAGGTATGGGTGCTAAGGAGATGGGGCAGATAGCCGAGTTCACAGCTCGGATCCTCCGGCAGAGAGACGATGATAGCGCTGTCAAAGCGATTGCTGCCGAGGTAGCCGATTTGTGCTCTGAATTTCCGCCTTATTCGGAGTAAATCGACCTACGAGCGAGGTCAAGCGAAGCCCTCCGTCACATAAGCTCTACTCGTAACTAGTCTGGAGATTGGGTACAAGAGTTATCGAGCGCATCTGTAGTGATCCGCAAGTAGGGCAGTCTCAGTGAGTAGAGCAATCCAACATGGCTTAGTGTTGGGAATTTCGGCGATCGTCACCTATCTCTTCACCTTCGTCGTTGCAGCTGTCGCGCCGAGGCTCGGAGCCGTAGTTGCGCCCAAATCTCGAAGTGTTCATGAGCGACCCACCACAACTGGTGGTGGGACAGCTATGTTCGTCGGCTTTTTGGTTGCATTAGTTGTAGCTAGCCGTTTACCGGGCTTTACTCAAGTTTTTGCAGGCTCGTCTGAAGCGCTAGCAGTGGTTGTTGCGGCAACCGTCATGTTCGGGATTGGACTCCTTGATGATTTGCGCGAACTTTCGGCCCCGGCGAAGGTAGCTGGCCAAGTTCTATCTGGCAGCCTGCTCGCTGTTCTCGGAGTCACCCTTTTCTACTTCAGAGTCCCTTTTGGTCAACTCGTAGTATTGTCAGCAGACTGGGCCACCCTCATAACAGTTCTACTAGTCGTGGTAGTTGCAAATTCGGTCAATTTGATTGATGGATTAGACGGGCTTGCTGCCGGAACAATTGCCATCGCCGCAGGAGCCTTTTACCTCTACAGTGGCGCGCTTCAGAATGCAGGAGTCATTAGCGACGCAAACCTAGGTCCGCTCTTAGCCCTTGTGACCCTGGGCGTGTGTCTAGGGTTCTTGCCGCACAATTTTCATCCGGCCCGCATCTTTATGGGTGATGGGGGAGCGCTCCTTCTTGGTCTTTTGATGGCATCAGCCACGATGACGGTCGGAGGAAGGGTTGTAGATCAATTCAGTGGACAGGTCTATTTTTTCTTCGCCCCCATAGCTATTCCTTTTCTAATCCTTGGAGTTCCACTTGTGGATGTTGCTCTGGCCGTCCTCAGACGCGCGTACCGACGCGAAGGAATTGCCACCGCTGACAAAGACCATCTCCATCACCGACTACTAAGAATGGGTCACGGTCACCGAAGAACGGTTCTGCTTCTATGGTCATGGACCGGGCTTTTGTCTGGGGTGGCGTTGGTGCCGACCCTCACGGGCAGTGGTGATGCAGTGTTGCCCTTTGCGTTGGCTGGCGTAGCGGTGTTGCTGTTCTTCTTGTTACGACCGAGCACTCGATTCGCATCGGACAGCGAAGCAAAAACATCGAACGCATAACTACATAGGAAAATCAGCAATTTTGAGTGCCAGGTCGCTTGCAACAAGGACCACACCCCAATAGGGTGTGGCCGCTTCTAGAAGCACTTTCCATTCGCCACGAATCGGAGACGACCCGTCGCATGCGACCATCTGCGCTTTACAAGAACAAGATGTTTTTTGGCACAGACGACGCTTTCTCGCGTTCGGTTGAAATCGTTGTCACTCCCGCGATTTTCGCGGCTATCGGCTGGGTATTTGACCGATGGTTGGGAACGAGTCCATGGATTGCCGTGTCGTTTGGTGCACTTGCATTTTTAGGAAAAATCGCAGCAGAGTGGTACCGCTATGTCGGCAGAATGTCGGGCATCGAAGAAGAAATGACCGCTGATCGACCAACTAACCAACGTGGCCTCGACCGCGTTCAAGAGATTGATGATCGGCTACCGGCAGGGGTTACTCTTGAGGAGCGCAGCGAGACGTGAGCGACCTTATAAGCCGGGAGAGTGGACCTACCGTCAACCCACAGCACAATGATGAACCTGAAAAGGGAATAGTCGTTGACATGCTGCGCCGAGGAATCAAAATTGTTCCCGCTTGGCTGTTGATTTCGTTGCTTGTCTGGGGTGTCGACGGAGCGTTATCCGCTGCGTATGGCGTTGCGTTAATTTTCGCCAACTTCCTTACTGCGTCTCTGTTCTTAACTTGGGCGGCACGAATTTCACCCGCCGCTCTCATGTTTGCAGCCTTATTTGGATTTATCTTCCGACTAGGCGCTCTGACGGTCGCTGTTATCGCGGTCAGTAAAATCAGCTTTTTTGCACCCGTTCCCCTTGGGATAACGATTATCGTTTCCCATCTCGGACTGCTGGTGTGGGAGACGCGCTATGTTTCACTATCACTCGCTTATCCGGGTTTAGGACCTGACAACATGGCGCCGAAGAAATTCAAGGAGATCAAGTGAATTCATTGCTTGCCGCCGGAGATGGTGGTGGACTGCACTTTCCGTCAATTGAGAGCCTTCTTGAATGGCCTGGGTTCCTTTTTGAGGGCAACACTTTTCTCGAGCTGAACAAAGTAGGTCTCATCTACCTGTGGGCGATGGTCGCGCCGCTAGTGATATTTACGCTTGCCATCCGGAAGAGCTCCTTGGTTCCGCGTGGAGTTCAGACTGTCGCAGAATCGTCAGTTGACTTTGTGCGTGAGAACATCGTGATGCAAACGATGGGACCTGACGGTATGAAGTTCATGCCTTTCCTCCTATCTCTTTTCTTCTTTATTTTCTTTGCCAACATCACCGAAGTAATCCCGTTTATTCAATTCCCAGCTAACTCGCGAATGGCGGCGCCTGCTTTCCTAGCGATTGTTGTTTGGGTTGTCTTCAATGGGGTTGGCATTAAGAGTCAAGGCTTCTTTAGCTACTTTAAGAACACGATTATCCCGCCTGGAGTTCCAGGCGCTCTGCTTCCATTGGTTGCAGTTATTGAATTCGTTTCAACATTCTTGGTGCGCCCCTTTTCGCTGGCAGTTCGGCTCTTCGCCAATATGCTTGCAGGGCACCTTTTGTTGGTTACGTTCGCAGTCCTCTGCGAAAATTTGTGGGCCAAGAACATTTTGGTTTCGATCATATGGGCCCCGTTTATTGTGTTGATTGGTCTGACAGGTTTCGAGATTCTCGTTGCCTTCTTGCAGGCCTTCATTTTCACAATTCTGACTGCCGTGTATATCGGTGGCGCACTACATCCCGAGCACTAAACAAACAAGACACAGGAGAGACGAGTGATTGACTTGCTCGCACAAGCTGACAACGCACTAGACGGCCTAAAGGCGGTCGGTGCCGGTCTGGGTTATGGCCTTGCTGCCATTGGCCCCGGCGTAGGCATCGGACTGGTAGTCGGTAACGCGATTACTGCCATGGCTCGACAGCCCGAATCCGCGGGCATGGTGCGAACGACCATGTTCCTTGGCATCGCCTTTACCGAGGCTCTAGCCCTAATTGGTTTCGTGGTCTTTATCCTTCTGAATTTCGCCTAGGGAGAGACAATGAATTCAATTGGACTCCTAGCGGCGGGTGACGCTGGAGGGGGGGCTTCGAACCCGATCCTTCCTGTGTGGAATGAAATTATTTGGGGAGGCGCTGCCTTCGCGATTCTTTTCATTGCCATGGCGAAGTTCGCCTACCCCGCCATTAAAAAGGCTATGGAAGCCCGATCTGAGAAGATCCAGGGTGACCTAGATGCCGCCGATACGGCGCGCACCGAAGCGGAAGGTTTGCGTGCCGAATACGACTCGAAAATTGCAGAGGCTCAAGCTGAGGCGTCAAGAATTCTTGAAGCAGCACGAGCTGAAGCCGAGCAGGTTCGCCAAGACCGTCTCGCAGCAATTGAACCCGAAATCGAGGAGAAGCGAGCGCAAGCAGATGCGGATATCGAAGCCGCAAAAGCTCGTGCGCTTGCCGACCTTCGAACACAAGTGACATCGCTTGCTGTAGGGGCTGCTGAGCAGGTAGTGAAATCGAGCTTGGACGAAGCTGCCTATGCGCGACTTGTAGATGACTACATCGAGTCTGTTGGAAACTGACAACCCAGTGGAATTTGCCTCGCGAGTGTTTTTGACCGAGGCCCTAGAAGAACGGCACCTGAGTTGCCGTAACCGTTTACGAAAAGATCGAGGAAAGCGATGACCGAGAAAGTGGAGGAGTACGCTGCCGGATTAGCCAAATTGGCTGAGGCCGAAGGTGAACTCAACCGCGTCGCGGATGAGCTGTACCAGTTAGGTCGGACCGTTGAATCATCCGATCAGTTGCGTTCGACGCTTAGCGACCGAACGATACCCGCATCGCGTCGGATTGGAATTTTGGAAGACCTTCTAGGGGCCTCCGCGTCGCCCGTAACTATCAACCTTGTCAGCATGTTGGTAGGAGCTGGACGCGGTAGCCACATTGGGCCGATTGCCGATGAACTGATCCGTCAGGCTGCGGAATCAAGAGGTCAAGCGGTCGCTGAAGTTCGATCCGCCGTGACCCTTAATGATGATCAACGCGGTCGTCTCAAATCTGCGCTATCAAGCGCAACTGGAATGAATATCGACATCGTCGTAGTTGTCGACCCTGAGATCCTTGGAGGAGTTGTTGCTCAAGTCGGCGACACAGTCTTTGACGGATCAGTACGTACCCGTCTCGAAAAAATGAAAGAGCGCTTGTCATGACTGACCTCAGCTTCGATGCCGCCGACATAACGGCAGCAATCCAAAAGAATCTGGAAGGTTTTGATCCGTCGGTTGAATCAGGAACTGTGGGCCGCATCCTCGAAGTGGGGGATGGTATTGCCAGAGTTTCTGGGCTTCCGAATGCTTCCGTGAACGAAATTCTTGAGTTTGAGAGCGGCGACGTGGGCCTTGCCCTCAACCTCGATGAGGACTCAATCGGTGCTGTGGTATTGGGCAATGTTGAAAACATTGAAGAGGGCCAAAACGTTAAGTCCACCGGAAGGATTCTTTCTGTTCCAGTAGGAGATGGAGTACTCGGAAGAGTCGTCAATGCGCTCGGTGAGCCCATTGACGGTAAAGGACCGATAGCAGGTGCTGAACCTCGGCGAATGGAAATTCAAGCGCCGGGCATTATGGGTCGACAACCAGTTCATGAACCTTTGCAAACTGGCATTAAGGCTATTGACTCCATGACGCCGGTAGGTCGCGGCCAACGCGAGTTGATTATCGGCGACAGAAAAACTGGTAAGACCTCCGTGGCGATCGACACCATCCTGAATCAGGCAGGCTTGGGAGTGAAGTGCATCTATGTCGCGGTTGGCCAGAAAGGCTCGACTGTCGCTCAAGTTGTCAACACCTTAGAAGAACGCGGAGCGATGGAATACACCGTGGTTGTTTCGGCACCGGCCGCCGACGCAGCACCGTTTAAGTACCTTGCTCCATATGCAGGCTGCGCCATGGGCCAGCACTGGATGGAGAATGGCGAACACGCGTTAATCGTTTATGACGACCTCTCGAAACAAGCGGAGGCATACCGGCAGTTGTCTCTGTTGCTCAGAAGACCACCAGGGCGTGAAGCGTACCCGGGTGACGTGTTCTACCTCCATAGTCGTCTACTAGAACGCGCAGCTAAGTTGTCTGATGAACAGGGTGCGGGCTCGCTCACCGCTTTACCCGTGATCGAAACAAAAGCGGGTGACGTCTCCGCTTACATTCCCACGAATGTGATTTCGATCACCGACGGCCAGATCTACCTCCAAGACGATCTATTCAAATCGGGTGTGCGACCAGCTGTAGACGTCGGTGTATCTGTTTCACGCGTTGGAGGTGACGCTCAGACCAAAGCTATGAAGAGCGTTGCGGGAACCTTAAAGATCGACCTTGCTCAGTTCCGTGATCTTGAAGCCTTCGCAACCTTCGGCTCCGAGTTGGATGCTGCTTCTGCGGCGCAACTTGGTCGCGGTTACCGCTTAGTCGAACTTCTTAAGCAGGGACTCAACAGCCCAATGCCGGTCGAGGAACAAGTTGTTTCGATTTACACGGGAACGAACGGCCATCTAGATGACTTACCAGTTGAGGATGTCCAACGGTTCGAAGCAGAGCTTTTAGAGAATATGAAGACGAGGCACTCCGGGCTACTTGACGAAATAAGAAGCACAGGAGTTCTCCCCGAAGATCAGGTGAAGGCTGCCGTAGAGTCTTTTAAGGCGACTTTCCAGGCGAGTGTTGAGGCCGATACGAGCGGCGGCGAGGGCTGATCGGCAGTGGCAGGCGGTCAGGAACGCATTCTTAGGCGTCGTATCAGCTCGATTGATGCTACGAAGAAGATCACGCGCGCTATGGAACTGATCGCGGCTTCGCGCATCGTCAAAGCCCAAGGCCGGGTCCAGGCGGCTAAACCTTATTCAGAAAAAGTTACTGATGTAATAGCGAACCTGGCAGGTGGCGGCGCTGGAGTTGACCATCCGTTACTCGCACAACCCGGTGATATAAACCGCGTTGCTTACGTAGTAATAGCTGCGGATCGCGGGCTCTGCGGCGGGTACAACAACAATGTTTTAAGGGCCGTTGAGAGATCTATCGATTCGGACCGAGCTGCGGGACGTGACTATGCGCTGATTTTGTCTGGCAAAAAAGCAGCCGGTTACTTCTCCTTTAGAGGCTATGACGTTCATGCGGCTTTTGAAGGATTTTCGGATCAACCTAACTACAGCGATGCAAAGGCAATGGCTGAGTCGGTAGCAGAACTATTTGAAAACGGCGAGGCCCAACAAGTCCAACTGGCCTACACACGCTTTTTGTCTATGGGAAGCCAAGAAGTAACAGTGGATCAATTTATGCCGCTCGAGGCATCTGAAATTGGAGCTGAGGCTACTGAAGAGGCCGGCGGCGGTTACGAATTTGAACCGGAACCATCTGAAATACTGGGGCGTCTTCTTCCTCGATACGCGGAAGCGCGTCTATATGCAGCGCTGCTCGAGGCCTCAGCCTCCGAACACGCAGCGCGGCAACGAGCTATGAAGGCAGCTACTGACAACGCTGAAGATCTAAAAATCAACCTCACCCGAATAATGAACCGTGCCCGTCAAGATGCAATCACCACCGAAATAATGGAGATTGTTGGCGGTGCCGAAGCAATGAGCCAAGACGACGATGGCGATCTTGAAGATCTCATCGCCCAATCAATTGAGGGTTCTTTTGCAGCCCTCGCAACTGACCGTACCGACGCCTGAAACTTCAGGAGTAAAAATGACCATGACCGAAGACAACACCGAAACCAAAGATGGAAGGGTGCTCGCTATTGCCGGACCGGTAGTAGACGTCGAATTTCCACGTGGATCGTTGCCGGAAATAAACACATTTGTCGAAATGGACGCCGAATTAGAAGGCGCCAAAGTGACTATTGGTGGTGAGGTAGCGCAACAAATCGGTGAGGGCAAAGTACGTGTTGTTTGTATGAAAGCGACAGACGGTCTGACTCGAGGCGCGGTGGTACGAAATACCGGGCGCGGAATTGCAGTTCCGGTTGGCGACAACGTTCTTGGACACATCTTTAACGTCCTGGGCGAACCCCTTGACACCGATGACATTGGCGAAGTGCCTGAAAGATGGGAGATTCATCGCGACGCACCTGACTTTGACACCCTTGAGCCGAAGGCGAAGCTTTTCGAATCAGGTATCAAAGTGATCGACCTTCTTGAGCCCTACTTGGAGGGTGGAAAGATCGGACTCTTTGGCGGAGCCGGAGTGGGTAAAACGGTCTTGATTACCGAGATGATTAACCGAGTGGCTTCGCAGCACGGCGGAGTCTCGGTGTTCGCAGGCGTGGGAGAACGAACCCGTGAAGGCACTGACTTATACCTAGAAATGGAAGAGTCCGGCGTGCTGGAAAAGACAGCCCTTGTCTTTGGACAAATGGACGAGCCTCCAGGGGTACGCCTACGTGTCGCGCTTTCAGCTCTAACTATGGCTGAATATTTCCGCGACGTTCAAGGGCAGGAAGTGCTCTTGTTCGTGGACAATATATTCCGCTTTGTGCAAGCGGGATCCGAGGTCTCGACTTTGCTTGGTCGAATGCCTTCAGCGGTGGGTTATCAACCCAATCTGGCCGACGAGATGGGCGAACTACAGGAGAGGATTACCTCTACTTCGGGTCACTCGATTACCTCGCTTCAGGCTGTGTATGTGCCGGCTGACGATTACACCGACCCAGCCCCCTTCACCACATTCACCCACTTGGATGCGACCACAGAATTGAGTCGGCAAATCGCTTCTCTAGGTATCTATCCAGCTGTTGACCCGCTTGCTTCCACCTCAACAATCCTCACCCCCGAAGTTGTGGGTGATCGGCACTACGGCGTAGCTCGCCGGGTGCAGGAGATATTGCAGAGGTATAAAGAACTGCAAGACATCATTGCCATCCTCGGTCTTGACGAGCTTTCCGAAGAAGACAGAATCACGGTGGACCGAGCCCGCAAGATTCAGCGATTCCTGTCGCAGCCTTTCTTCGTTGCTGAAGTCTTCACTGGAATGCCCGGCATATTCGTTCCTATAGAAGAGACAATTGAGTCATTTGAAATGCTTTGCAACGGTGAACTTGATCATCTACCCGAACAAGCCTTCCTCAATGTTGGTAATGCCGAATCGGCGATGGCCAAAGCCCGTGAACTAGAGCAGTCTTGATTACTAAAAGAAGCTGATTTATGCAGGTCGAACTCGTTTCCCCCGAAGCAGTGCTTTTCTCCGGAGAATGCTCGCAAGTAGTTACGCGCACTGTTGATGGTGACATTGCGTTTCTCGATAATCATGCTCCGTTTATAGGGGCGCTAGACGTAGGCCAGACGCAACTTTGGGCTGCCGATGGTGTTGTCTCGCTAGCTATCAACGGCGGCTTCGTAGAAGTAAGCTCCAATGCCGTCACGATTCTGAGTGATGACGCCATGGCCGCTCAAGATATTGACGTTCAAGAAGCTCAGGCTGACCTTCAAGCCGCTGATCAAGCACTGGCATCCGATGCCGACGACACTGAAGCAGCACTCGCTAAAAAGTGGGCTGAAACTCGTATACAAGTATCTGGCGGAAACTGACCTTCGGCCGCTGCTGAGTCAGACTAGCTGCACCGTTTATTGGACAAATACGAGGTTCTCAATGGTGGCAAGCGAGCGGTAATAGCAGCCGCTTCTAGATGAGCCATCGGCTTTCATAGTGTGACAGGCCCCCCGACCATCGCGTCGGACGAGGTACAGCAGCGAGTTCTGTTCACAGTTCACGCGGACATCGATCAGAGAGAGAGTGTCTCCTGAGGTCGCGCCCTTGTGCCAAATTTCGTTTCGAGAAGTGGAATACAGCACAGCGCTTTTCATTTCTAACGTCATACGCAGTGCTTCTTCGTTGGCGTAACCGACGAACAAGACCTCTCCCGAATCAACCTCTTGGAGCACTACTGGAATAACCTGATGCCCCTCACGTCCGACACCCCCAATTTTGTCGAAGTCCAGTTGCTGGACCGTGCCCTCTTCTAAGTCATTCGCTTGGACCATAAGAGTGAGCATAGAGGTGAAGGAGGAAGGAACTGCTTCGATTATTGACGGCGAAAGTTCTTAGGTGAAATCGACGGATGAGAACTCGCTGAGTTTGTCGATGTTATGGGTCGCTTCGATGCGGCGCACCGTCCCACTTTTAGACCTCATGACCAAGGAGTCGGAGATAGCGCCATCAGATGTAAATCTCACGCCCCGCAGTAACTCGCCATCAGTAATACCTGTTGCGGCGAAAAATACATCGTCAGATTGAACAAGATCGTCGGTGTCGAGAATACGGTCAAGGTCGTAGCCCGCATCGACCGCGGCCTGACGTTCGGTCCCGTTTCGTGGCCAGAGCCTGCCTTGCATTTCTCCGCCAAGACACTTCAGTGCTGCAGCAGAAATAACGCCCTCTGGAGTTCCGCCTATGCCGAAGAGCACATCCGCTCCATCGCTTGTAGCCGTAGCGATAGCTCCTGCCACATCACCATCAGGAATAAGTCGAATTCTGGCTCCACTCTGACGGACTTCATCAATCAACTCCGCGTGACGATCACGATCCAAGATTACGGCGGTCAAGTCTCTGATACCCCTGCCAGTCGCTTCAGCGATTGCTTCTAGATTCTCTGTAGGACTCTTGTCGATCGACACTAAACCTTTCGACTGTGGACCTACCGCTATCTTTTCCATATAGACGCAAGGACCAGGATCAAACATGGTCCCTCGAGGAGCAACAGCGATGACTGAAATCGCATTTCCGCGACCAAGTGAAGTCAGCGTCGTACCATCAATCGGATCGACCGCTATGTCGGTCCTAGCGCCTGTCCCGTCTCCAATGGACTCTCCGTTGTAGAGCATTGGAGCTTCGTCTTTCTCGCCTTCTCCAATAACTACTAAACCGTCCATTGGTACTGAGCCTAAGATGATGCGCATAGCGTCAACCGCAGCGCCATCTGCTCCTTCTTTGTTGCCTCTACCCATCCACCGAGCAGCAGCCAAAGCAGCAGCCTCTGTGGTGCGAACCAGCTCAAGTGCAAGGTTTCGATCAGGACGTTCAGAATGTGACTCCATGGAAAGTGACCCTAGCCCCTCAGAAGCAATAAGTATGAGTCAGTTGGAACATCGCCTAGTAGCGTCCATGTCGTGATCTTGGCTGAGCTCAACGTCTGGCACTCTCGGCCCGCGGTGCCCACCCGTCGCGTCGCACTAGGCGAAGACCAACTTAACTTCGACCCCAAACCAGGATCTGGTGGCTTGTTACTTGCTGCTGTTGTTGCGGTGCATGCACAACAATTGGGAGACGAAGAGAACAATGACTTAACTGCCCTTTTGAACATGCTTGAAGCAGGCGCGCGCGTTCCTCAACCCCGTCTTCGACATCGACTGCAAGAGGACCGGATCGGGCTAACGCGTTCAACTCACCAGCTTGTAACCACTGAAGGCGGGCGAATGTCTTTGAACATAGCGCCGAGTGATCGACCGGAACCACACATATTGGCGGCCCTTTACAGAGCAGCTAGCCAGCCAAGAGAGGTTCGGAGCGCTTTGCTGACCTTGCTTCGTTCGTCCACACGCTGGCGAGGACACGACCATGATGACTTGCTGAGATACCTTGCCGGCGACGTACCGCAGGGGAGTTGGGTGCAGAGCCACGAAATAGATCCAGTCATTTGGGCTCTCGGAGTGCTCGGCTTCCCTCAGCAAGAAAGAGACAACCTCCCCGACTCGCGACAGATACGTCGAACATTTAGGCGTCTGCTACGCAGCGCTCACCCAGATCACGGCGGCTCCAAAGAGGAAGCGGGTGCTCGCATTGAATCTTTAACAGCTGCGCGCAATATCCTTCTTGACCGTAGGAGTGCATAGCCGATGAATTCTAAGCCTCTGGATTTGGTTGTTGTTGGTGCAGGTATTGTCGGTTTGGCGACGGCGCACCGTTACCTCACAGAGCACCCGGGAAAATCAGTAGTCGTCGTTGAACGCGAGTCCGGGCCCGCCTATCACCAGACAGGACGAAACTCTGGTGTGCTTCACTCCGGGATTTATTACACCCCTGGGTCCCTGAAGGCGGAACTAGCGGTGACCGGCCGGAGCACCATGGTGACCTTTTGTGAGGAACGGGGTATTGACTACGAAATTTGCGGAAAGGTCATAGTTGCAACCAATCACGATGAGATAGAACGCCTCCGAACGCTTGCAAACCGAGCTGCACACAATGGACTCGAAGCAGTACTCATCGACAAAATCCAACTACAGGAAATCGAACCCCATTGCGCTGGTATCGAAGCTCTGCACGTTCCTTCAACCGGAATCGTTTCGTACGCAGCGGTTTGCAATGCATTGAGTGCAGAGATTCAAGCGATGGGAGGCAGAGTTCAATACGACACAAATCTGCTTTCCTTCAGTGAATCGGTCGAGGGAGTCCATTTAACTACTTCTGGTGGTGAGATCTCTACTGGTCTGGTTGTCAACTGTGCCGGTCTAAGAAGTGACCAGGTTGCTGAGATGGGTGATGCCTCAAAAGGCAATCGAATAGTTCCCTTCCGCGGAGAATATTTCGAACTTATACCTCAACGTCGACATCTGGTAAGAGGATTGATCTACCCCGTACCCGATCCGAGCTTCCCGTTCCTGGGAGTTCACTTAACTCGCATGATCGATGGATCTGTACACGCCGGACCGAACGCAGTGCTAGCTCTTGCTCGGGAGGGTTACAGGTGGAGAGACATCCATGCCGGCCAAATAGTTGAGCATCTAACCAATCGAGGGCTGTGGAAACTGGCGCGCCGGTACTGGCGTACGGGAGCGGGAGAAGTGTGGCGATCAATAAATAAAAATGCTTTTGTTCGGGCTCTACAACGACTAGTTCCCGACGTTCGTTCAGAAGACCTTGAAACAAGTCCAGCTGGCGTCAGAGCCCAGGCGATGAACTCGCGTGGAGACCTAGCAGATGACTTTCTGATCACAGAGTCGAAAAGCAGTATGCACGTTCTCAATGCGCCCAGCCCGGCTGCCACCGCCAGCCTGGAAATAGCGGGACGCATCGTGCAGATGATTGATGCACGGAGCAGCTAGGTCAAGGGTTCTGTTGGGCTCGGCCACGATTTTGTATATCCACCCTCCGTTGGGCCACTTTCTCAGGTCTAAAATCGCTGTTTTTGAGCCACTCAGTACCCATTGACGCTTCAATTCTCCACCCGTCGGCGACGGTTGTCTCCGCCGTGCGAGAATAGGTCTCGAGCATCTGGCGCACCCCAACTTGATCATTTGACCGGATGTCGCTCGCCAGTGCGTGCACAGTTTCTAAGAGGGCTTCGTGGGGCACCACACGGTTGACCAAACCCCATTTTTCAGCGGTACTGGCGTCAATGTAGTTCCCAGTGAGACTCATTTCTCGGGCTCGTCGAACTCCAATCGCTTGAGGTAAAAGAACGCTCAGCCCCCAACCCGGCATGACACCTACTCGGGCATGAGTATCAGCGAAACTCGCTCGATCCGAAGCAATAAGAAAATCGCATCCGAGTGCCAATTCGAGCCCTCCCGTCACAGCCACACCGTTTACAGCTCCGATTAGGGGCTTAGACCGTTCAGAAAAAGGTTGTTTTGGCTCGGACTGTGAATCTGGGTCGATATTTCCGCCTGAATCTCCCAACTCCCTTAAATCCAGACCGGCACAAAACGCCGGGTCGCGCCCGGTTAGAACTAGTACATCAACATCGGAACTTGCCTCCAACGAACGAATCGCCGTTGGTAACGCCTCAAGCACATCGCTACTCAGCGCATTTCTTACCTCTGGACGGTTCAGAGTAATAAGGCCGATTCCGTCATGAATGTCGGTTAGTACCGTTCCATTCCCAAACTCATCAGTCGTCATTGATATGGCGCCTTTCTGTAGCTAAGACTCCTATTCTGCCCATATAGGGAGTTGCCATGACGGCCATTGAAGGATTGATATTGATGCCGGGAGCTGGCGGTACCAAAGATCACCCAACTCTGTTAGCCCTAGAAGAAGCTTTCTCTCCTCTGCCCGTACTTAGACACGAGTTCTCTTACCGTAGGGAAGGACGCCGGCCTCCTCCGCGAGCGCCGAAGTTGGTCACCGAGTTACTCGACGACTGCGAGGAGCTGACCCGCAAATTAGGGTGCGACCCCAAAACTGTCATCTTTGGCGGACGCTCTATGGGGGGTCGAATTTGCTCAATGGCTGCTGCTGAAGGGATGCCCGCTGCTGGTTTGCTGCTTCTCAGTTACCCCCTGCACCCCCCGACTAATCCGGAAAAGCTGCGCGTAGAACACTTTGCAAATATTGAGTCACCAACACTATTCGTATCGGGGAACAATGACCCGTTTGGGTCTCCCCAAGAGTTCAAGCAACAAACGAGTTCAATAAAAGGAAAAGTTACGACCAAGTTCTTAGACGGCGGGCGCCATGACCCTTCGAGCAGAGCCCACATCGCGTCGATTGTGGATGTTGTGAGTGCTTGGGTGTCCACCTTCTCTTAAACCCCACGACCTGGCAATTTAGGTCTTTTGATCCTCAGGATTCAGGATCTCCAGTTCACGCCGGGTTCCCTCATAAAACTTTTTCCAAACTAGGACTGCTGCAGCTAAGGGACCTAGCCATAGAATTGTCATAGCCGGCCCAAAAGAGCCCCAACGAACCCGCATCCACCCAGCGGCCACGATCCCAATCGAACCTCCGATGACTCCAATCGCCCCAGCGATTGTTGCAGCGCGGGCTCTAACAGCTGTGGGAAACATCTCACCTCGGTACACCCCAAGAGCAGGTAAAAGGCCGCTTGCAAGAGTGATAGCTGTGAAAGCGAGGGGCCATAACCAAAGTCCCGACGAATTGAAGAAGAGAGTGGTCAAGCCGAGGCCGACAACGGCGGCGGTGACGACAACGATTCTTCTACCGCGCAAATCGGCTATTCGTCCCGCCAGGTACAAGCCAATTCCACCAGGGGTTGCAGTAGTCACGATGAACAAAGTCACTTGTAGGGCGCTGAATCCATGCTCGTCTCGCAGATATTCGTTCCTAAACCAGTCGATAGGTGAAAGAAAAAGGCCCAGTAAGAAGTATGCGCCACCCAACAGAGCGAGCCGTTTCCAATAACTCCGCAACCTCAGACCGGTCGTGTGCTCGACGAACCTTCGGCTTTCCGGTAGCCGCCGAATGGCGCTCACGACGAGCGGTGTCATTAACACAGGGATCATGAATATAAGCCGCCACGACCACTCGGCGACACCAGCGATCGGTTGTGACCATACGACGACCCCTGCGCCTAAAGCTGCAGAAAGACCTAGAACCGAAAGGCCCCAAGCACGACTCCCGGACGGTAGTTCCTCTAACGCGAAAACGACGATGAGAACAGCAAGCGTCGCATTACAAGTTCTAACTACCACCAAGCAAGCAGCGAACGTCTCGATTGAAGGCGCTAAGGCAGAGAGGCACGAAAATATAATTCCGAACCCAATAGCTAACGTCAGAACCTTCTTCCGACCGTGGCGATCTGCCAATACGGCGAAACCTATAGCGAGCAAAGTGCCGACTCGAATAAGTGCACCGAGGAAGCCTTGACTTAGCTGATCGACGGCGAACTCGTCAGCAGCGTATGTGTGCGTCTCGGCAGGCGCGTTCGATAGAAATCCAGAAAGTATGGCAATTGCACACAAGGTCGCGAAAATGCGGGTTGCCCGCATACCCATATGGTCCGGAGGCGCCCAAAAAGGCATCTGCGTCTTGTCTCGACGATTTCGCATGGCGTAACGGACGGGCAAATGAAACAAGAACCCGAACCAGGGAATAGACAATTGGTAGTCAATGGTTTCGATAACGGTATGACCAGTTGCCGTTGAGTCGACGACTAGAGATCTCTCATAGAACTTGAAGGGCCCATCCACTAAGACAAAAAGATCTTGCTCAACCTCTTTTTCGAGGACCAAATCAGTTCTGGGAGAACGGACGCGTCTCAGCCCTTCATTGTCGACGCGGTGCGTAATTTCTAAATGAGTCACGATAGTGATGTGTCCTTGGCCGCTTCGATGAACATACTGGAGGTGTGGAGAAATTCCTTGTTCAGGGAAGCGGCCCCTTAAATGGAGAGGTCCGAATTAGCGGAGCGAAAAATAGCGCTCTGAAACTAATGGCCGCTTCGTTATTGGCGGAAGGTTCGACCTCGCTAACCAATGTTCCCGAAATCACTGACGTAGCCATCATGAAGGAACTGCTGGAGGCGATGGGAGTTCAGGTGCGGCGTGAAGGGCAACGAGTCGAGATTGATGTCCCAAGTGAAATTGAACCAGTTGCCCCCTACAGCCTGGTGGAGCGGATGCGGGCCTCGATAGTTGTTCTGGGGCCGCTACTCGCAAGAATCGGACGAGCAAAAGTAGCCCTACCGGGAGGCGATGACTTTGGATCTCGTCCTATCGATATGCATTTACAGGGTCTTGAACAGTTGGGCGCCAATTTCTCTTACGAACATGGAGACATAAATGGCAGGGCAGACCGATTAACGGGCGCAGAGGTATTTCTGGAGTTTCCATCGGTAGGAGCAACCGAGAATCTACTCATGGCTGCCGTTTTGGCTGAAGGCACAACAGTGATAGAGAACGCAGCTCGCGAGCCTGAAATCTCCGACCTAGCTAACTTTCTCTCAAAGATGGGTTCCGTAATTGACGGAATAGGCACCTCTCGCCTCACTATCGAAGGGGTCCCCGTTCTTCACCCTGTCAGCTACGAGGTCATACCAGATCGAATAGAGGCCGCAACGTACCTAGCTGCCGTCGGAGTCTGTGGAGGAGAACTGAGATTAACTGGTGCGCGTTCGGACCACATGGAGATGCTGCTGCGCAAGCTCGAGGAGATGGGAATGGAGTGGCAAGAAGACGAAGACGGCCTCACCGCTCGAGTCCTCGAACGCCTCCAATCCGTAGACGTGTCTACGCTGCCTTATCCAGGATTGGCAACCGACTACAAACCCTTCTTGGTAGCGGCACTTTGTGTATCCCAAGGCGCGGGAATGGTTACTGAAAATATTTTTGCTGGGCGGTTCCGCTACATCGACGAGTTAGTGAGGATGGGTGCCGAGATACGGGCGGAAGGTCGTCATGCAGTAGTGCGAGGGGTGGCTCGACTATCTGGAGCCCCTGTTCGGGCACATGACATCAGGGCTGGAGCAGCCTTGGTGGTCGCCGGATTAGCGGCCGACGGCGAAACTGTAATTTCAGATGCTCATCATGTTGATCGGGGATACGAAGATTTGGCGGGTAAGCTCTCGTCGGTCGGTGCCCAAGTCAAGCGAATTTAACTCCTTCGCCGACCACTGACAGTCTCTGATGAACCGGCCAAACACAGACCCCGTCGCCCTATTTGAGGCAGCTCGCAAGGGAGAGCGTCTTGCGCTCGCGAGACTGATGTCCCTCGTAGAACGCGGAGGAGAAGAGGCTCGATTAATCGGATCTCACACCTATACCCAAGCGGGTGACGCCTACACCATTGGCATGACTGGCGCGCCCGGATCAGGTAAGTCCAGTCTGACTTCCGCCCTTGCATCGGTTGTCCGATCCGAAGACCAGCGCCTAGCCATTTTGGCAATTGATCCATCGTCACCATTTACAGGCGGGGCGATTCTTGGTGACCGGGTCCGGATGCAAGATCATGTCACTGATGAGGGCATCTATATTCGATCCATGGCCACTAGGGGTCATCTAGGCGGCCTAAGCCTTGCCACTCCCCAAGCGGTTCGAGTTCTCGACGCTTTGGGTTGGCCATGGGTCCTGGTCGAAACGGTTGGCGTTGGCCAAGTGGAAGTTGATATCGCAGGAGCGGCTGACACGACAATCGTTGTCGTAAACCCCGGTTGGGGAGATGCGGTTCAAGCCAATAAGGCAGGCCTCATGGAGGTAGCCGACATCTTCGTGATCAACAAATCGGACCGAAAAGGAGCTGATGACACTCGCCGCGATATCCAACAGATGCTCGAGCTCTCATCGCTGGGTGATTGGGAGCCGCCCATTGTGATGACGGTTGCTACTGATCAGCAGGGAGTAGATGCTTTGTGGGAAGCAGTGAATGAACACCGCTCACATTTGCAAGCAAGTGGAGAATTAGCGTCACGTCGGAGTGTTCGCATACAAGAGGAATTGCTGGAAATCGTCCAACGAAGTCTTGAGCATCGGGTTGCCACGCTCATGGAAGGGCCAAATGCAGCGAAGCTACGAGACGAGCTCGCGGAAGGCAAAATTGACCCCTACATGGCAGCGTCGCGTCTGATCGAGATGGGCGAAGGTAACTAGTCAAGCTCATCGCGAGCTAAAGCGAACACCGCTTCTCTCTCCGCGACAGATAAGCCGCCGTCCAACAACCGAAGTTCAGCCGCTTCTCGGACCCACGCCAATACTTCTGCTGCGCCAAATTCCTTAATGAACACGTTTGCGAACCGTTTCCGTAAGCCGCTAATCAAGAGGCGATTCAGCCGCCCACTTTTTGACTCCGCTGTTCGAAGGATCACGTAAGTTACGGCAGCATCAAACGATGAAGACCCCCGCGCTGATCTACCCCAGTTCAACACCACTGGTGAGCCATTACATAGCTTGATATTCCCGGGATGCAAATCTAAATGAACAATAGACTCACCCTCACTGACGCTTTCCCAATGAGACGGAGCAGCGATATTCCCCAGAGCCTTGTGAAGTCGGGCGAGGTTCTTGGCGTGGCGGTTCAACATCCACGGCCGAGATGTCAGGTCCTCCAACATTGTTGAGCCGTCGATACGCTCAATCACAATTGAAGACGCTGTGATCTTTTCTGAAAGTTCCGGTGCTGGAAAGCCCGCTGCGCGAACAACCTCTAGCGCTTCAGCTTCTCGGGATAAATCCATGTCCTGAATGCTTGTGCGGATGACGTGATCTGGTCCGTAATGGCGAACCTCCCACTCTGAACCGATGCCAATTAAACCCCCGGGCTCTTGACCACTTCCCGCTTCCTGTCGATGAATAATTTGCTTTCGAAGAGACCTAAGGTTTCGTCGCCAAATCGCTGTCAGAAGTGGTTTGGCAATACTCTCGCCGAGCTTGCCCCCGAAACGCAGCGGTAGCTCGATCGATTCATACCAACTAAACCGAGTGCCGCTGGAAATTGGAGTCAGAGTAAAGTGTCCAACGCCGCTGACAATCCCTGAGTGTTTCACGCCCATCGCCCGTTCGGGTTCCCATTCAACGATCTCCATTTGGTCCCGGACGCGGAACGGGCCGACAGCGGTAAGACAGTCAAATGTAAGCCCAAGACCTTCAGTCACTTCAGACGTGATGTCGACACTCAGCGCATCCGTCATCCATTCGCTGTGTTTGGTGACGTCACGCAGGTAGGACCAAACTTCGGTCGGAGTCGCGGGCAGTTCTACCACGACTTGGATCTCCATTTGTATTGACCTCCACGGAGTCTGAGTAAAACTAAGGGTTGGTTGAAGCGTAGACCGATATGTGATGATCGCTACTGCTAGAAAACGGGCTCCGATACCAGTCCTGCCAGCGTTCCACGAGCCTGAAGCCGAGGTCGCTCGCTAACTGGTCTAACTCATCAGGGGTTCTAACCCTAACCCGCCACGGCCTCAGTACGACGCCGCTGTCATCCAACTCCACACTCTGACCTCTGATTACACCGGATATTTTTTCTCTAATGGTGATGTTGAACACAGCGCCATTCGACAAGTGCCGTGACTCGACACCTCTAGTGGGTAGCTGTGAGTAGTTCGATGGAACAAAAGCTTCCAGAACAAAGAAGCCATCCGGGTGCAAGCGATCGCGGACCAGCTTTAAGCAGTCTTCTTGATCACCCTGTCCAACCAAGTTGAAAAAGGTGTTGTACGCACAAAAGATGACTTTGTAGGGGCCAGAGGGCAACCAATCAGACATATCAGCAAGGTAAGGGCGGACGAGTTTCTGAGAATCCCAAATAGCCAGGCGTTTTAGCATCGCCGGTGAAGCGTCGATGCCTGATATGGGAATACCCTTTCGGGCGATTGGCAGCGCTAGACGGCCCGTCCCGACTCCGAGTTCTAAAACTTCCAAGCCATCAGATAAGCCGGCAATAAAATTGGCGGTTCCGTCAACATCGGTCACCTGCTGATACCAATCATCGTAAACATCAGCAAACGAATCTCCGTAGGTTGAACAGAGATAGCTCACCGAATTCGTCAGGTCCATGCCGGACACTTTATTTGGGCTCTAGCCTTTAAGTGATGGCCACAACAAAGTCAGACCGACCCGCGTACCTTGACTGCGCAGCTTCGACCCCAGTGAGGTCATCGGTTCTTGATTCGATGCTGCCCTACTTGACTGAGCATTTCGCCAACCCGTCGGGAGCGCACAGAATGGCGCGCTCGTCTAGGGCCGCGATAGATGACGCTCGAGATATATGCGCAGCTGCGCTGGGTTTTGATCCGCACGGAATCGTATTTACAAGTGGTGGCACGGAATCTGACAACCTGGCAATCCATGGGGCGTGCGGAGCACAGGGTCGTGCCATTTGCCCTGAAACTGAGCACCATGCAGTCTTGTATCCAGTAGAAGCAAACAATGGCAGTTTGATAAAGGTCACTGAAACAGGTGACTTAGATCTTGAACACTTCGAATCATTGCTGGATCTCGACCTTTCGGTCATTTCGGTCATGTTGGTAAATAATGAGTCAGGCCGAATTATTGATCTTGAGCCGATAGCGGATCTAAGGGATCGTTACGCGCCGCAGGCACTATTGCATACAGATGCTGTTCAAGCAGTTAATTGGCTCGATGTTGCCGTGGCTGCCGAACGCGCCGACATGATGTCACTAAGCGGCCATAAGTTTGGAGCGCCAAAGGGGGTCGGCGTTCTGGCGATACGTAAGCAAGTGGGGATTACTCCGCAGTTGCTTGGAGGCGGACAAGAAGCCGAACGACGAAGTGGAACTCACAACACCGCGGGGATAGTCGCCTTCGGAACGGCAATTCAATGCCTTCACGAATCACGCACCAGTGAAATAGAAAGACTTGGAAAGCTCTCAGCCCGATTAGCAGATGGCCTTACAGCAGCGATAGCTGGATGCTCCGAGACCGTGCCACGTTCTCAAAGGGCCGCTGGGCTGCTGCAGCTGGTCATCGAAGGCATCGAAAGCGAAGCGCTCTTAGTCCTGCTCGAACGCCACGACATCATGGCCTCGGCAGCCGCCTCATGTGCCTCGGGGGCTATGGACCCTTCACATGTTCTAGCGGCTATGGGTTTCGAAAGAGAGGCCGCCGCAGGTTCATTAAGGCTTTCACTTGGGTGGTGCACTGAAGACTGGGAGATTGATCACGCGCTGAACTTCATTCCCAAGTGCGTTGAACAACTTAGAAGGAAGCTATGACCCGCGTACTGGTAGCTATGTCCGGGGGAGTTGATAGCGCTGTGTCGGCAGCCCTCCTAAAGCGCCAAGGCTACGAAGTGACCGGAGTGACGCTGAAACTTTGGGGTGGCGCGCAAGACCAAGGTTGTTGCTCAGTCTCCGACGTCGATGATGCTCGACGGGTTGCGCAACAGCTACAGATAGACCATTTTGTCTTCAACTATGGCGAAGCATTCGATCGACACGTTGTGGAACCATACGTAGAGGCGCACGCATCAGGGCTTACGCCAAATCCCTGCATCGAATGTAATCGGCACATAAAGTTCGACGCTTTGCTTGATCGCGCCCGTCAACTGAACTTTGACCGGGTAGCGACAGGCCATCACGCCCAAATTGTTGATACTGAGATTGGCCCGAGACTTTCTCGTGGCGCCGACTTGGACAAAGACCAGTCTTACGTTCTCTACATGCTCTCTGAGCGGGACTTAAAGATGCTTCAATTCCCTATCGGACATATGAAGAAAAGTGAAGTCCGTGAATTGGCGAACGAACTGGGTTTGCGATCAGCTTCTAAACCCGACAGTCAAGATGTTTGCTTCATTACAGCCTCTGAGGGCAGGGGGAAATTCTTGTCTGAACGTCTCAACCTTCACGCAGGGCAAGTTGTCGACATGAGCGGCAACAATATAGGAACTGTAGATGCCATCGAATTGGTGACGGTAGGTCAACGGAAGGGACTCAAACTTGGAGGCAACGTTGGTCGGAGTTATGCGGTAGCGGTCGATATTCAGTCGCGGCGAGTTACAGCCGGTAGCGCGCAGGATCTTCTATCTGAAACTCTAGAAGTGAGGGATCACTTTTGGATTGGGCCCGAGTATGAAGGCCCTGTAGCTGTCCAAACGAGCGCGCATGGTGATCCTGTTGCTGCGCACGTGAGCGGAGATGGCTCGGTGCAATGGACCAAAGCTCGTCGGAAGGTAGCACCCGGCCAGGCCGTGGTTTTCTACCGTGACGATGTCGTTATTGGAGGCGCCATCGCTTGCTAGAGGTCAACGCAACAGCTTTCGTTGATGTGCCTCTTCGAGTACGGCCCCTGGTCGAGTTGGGGAGAACAGAATCTGAGCGACTTGCCTTACTTCGCTAATTCCCCTTGAGCGTGGTACTACTTCTACGTCGCCTCGGAGAACGACATGGAGTACAGGGCCTAATGCTAACTGGCTCACATCAATGAGATCCTCGGAACTCGTATCAATATCTGCTGCTGCCGGACCAAGAGAAGATAGGTCTTGGCGACGAAGTAAGAAGGGCTCGCGTGTCGCCAAGTAGTCGTGGATTACGAAGCCATTTGGAACGAAAACTATCCACCTACGCGCCAATTGGTGCATTGATCTGGTTGCTAAGGCCGCAAGCAACCACCCGACAGCCCATAGGGCCAGGCCAACGCCCCACTTACCTGATGCGACGAGAATTGGGCCGGAAAAGATGCCCGACACTGTTATTGCCCAAACCAGTGGTAGCGGTCCGAAGAGCACCGCTGTCGGTACGCGAAGTAGGAAGCGTTTCTCGTCGCCGTAACTGAGGCCATCCACCATCAGATGGCCTGTCTCAGGCAGGAGTGCCAAAAGGCTGACCAAAACCGCGTGAGAGAGCGCGACAGTCAAGGTGCCGGAGGCAAAAGTCGCGCTCCAATGGGTTACCAAGATTGTGGGCACGGTTGCTGGAGCGATAATGCGAACGACCGTTAAACCCCAAGGTCTTCGAATGATTGAAGAGCCCAGCACTAGACCCCAGGCAGTCCACACCCCCACAGAAATGAAAGTTCTAAGCTGATCAGCACTTTGAGTGAAAGAAGAATCGATAGCTGCGCCAACTGAAAATGGCAGCACCGCCCATAAGACGATGAATATTGCAAGCGGATTTCTGATCTTCACACCTTAATGTTGGCTCATTTAAACCCGTTCGACCTAACCGCCGACGGTGGAGAACGACAAATATCTTCCTCTGCTAGCTAAAGTCGGGATTGTTGTGAATAAGCCTGATCCAGATTACGACCGTGCTACCGAGCTACGGATTCAGATCGCGGCTCACGATGAGGCTTACCATGGCCGTGACGAGCCAGTAGTCCCCGACGCTGATTACGACGCGTTAGTCCGCGAGTTAGTCGCGATCGAAAATCGAAGACCAGATCTAGTTACTTCGGATTCGCCGAGTGGCCTAGTCGGATCTGAACCCAACGAGATGTTTGCTCCGGTCGAACATGAAGTTCCCATGATGTCCCTGGACAATGCCATGGACCTTTCAGAACTTGATGCCTGGCATGAGCGAATCCTGAAGAGTTTGGATGATTCGGACAACCCCAGATTTGTATGCGAACTGAAATTTGATGGGCTTGCTGTCTCTATCCGATACGACGATGGAGAGTTGACCCGAGCTGCCACCCGAGGCAACGGCCGAGTGGGCGAAGATGTCACACACAATGTTTTGACGATCAGGGGAATCCCACACCGAATTGACGATGCACCGAAAATTTTGGAAGTGCGAGGCGAGGTGTACCTGCCGATTTCTCGTTTTAACGAATTGAACCGGCAGCAGACGGCAAACGGTGGACCTCCGTTCGCGAATCCTAGAAACACGGCCGCCGGAAGTTTGCGACAAAAAGACCCCGAAGTAACGGCTTCAAGGAACCTCGCCTTTTGGAGTTATCAACTGGGGCAAACAAGTAGCGACGCAACCATATCCTCGTCCGAAGAAACCTTTGCGCTACTTGAAAGGCTGGGCCTCCCGGTCAATCCCGAAATACAAGAATTTTCGAACTTCGCCGACGTCCGAGGGTTTTGCCGGGAATGGATGGAGAAACGCCATGAGCCTGACTATGAAATAGATGGTGTCGTGGTCAAGTTGGCGGATCTTGCGCAGCGAGAAAAACTTGGATCAACGAGTCGTGCTCCGCGCTGGGCGATTGCATTTAAGTTCCCACCTGAAGAGAAGATTACTCGTCTCCTGCAAATTGATGTATCGGTAGGTCGCACAGGGCGAGCGACGCCGTTTGCAGTACTTGAACCAGTCTTTGTAGGAGGTTCCACAGTCGGCATGGCGACCCTTCACAACGAGGATCAAGTAGCGGCCAAGGATGTTCGGCCCGGCGATATTGTCGTAGTGCGAAAAGCCGGTGATGTTATTCCTGAAGTAGTAGGGCCAGTGTTAGGGGAACGTGATGACGAATCCCAGCCATGGTCTTTTCCGAAGACATGTCCTAGTTGTGGTTTGGCTTTGGTGCGATCAGACGGTGACGCCAACACCTATTGCCTTAATCGAACATGCCCAGCCCGTGTAGAGACAGGCATCATTCACTTTGCAAGCAGAAATGCACTAGATATCGAAGGCCTGGGTGAACGCACAGTGAGGGGCCTGGTTGAGCAAGGCCTCGTGAGAGACGTGGGCGATCTATTCGGGTTGACGAAAAATCAACTACTCGAAGTCTTGGTAGCCGACGCCTCTAATGAAACTCTGGTCAACAATCTCATGACTGCGATCGACGAAGCACGCCAACGTCCACTGCCCAACGTTTTGATTGGTTTAGGAATTGAACATCTCGGCCCAAGCGCTGCCGAACTAATAGCGCGACGTTTCGGTGGCGTGGAAGCTATTGCTAATGCAGATGCAGATGAGATTGAAGCGATTGACGGCATTGGGCCGGTGATTGCTCAAAGCGTGACAGACTTTTTCAGCAATAGCCACAATCGATCAGTCGTAGAAAAGCTGAAATCGAACGGAGTGCGCCTCGACCTAGTTGAGGAAGAGAGAGACGCACCACAGATCCTGGCAGGACGCTCTGTGGTGGTCACAGGATCTTTAGATGGGTGGTTCATAAGTAGAGAAGAGGCCAAAAAAGCAATAGTTGCTCGAGGAGGCAAGTCCCCGGGAAGCGTTTCAAAGAGCACCTACGCGTTGGTGGTGGGCGCCGAGGCCGGTCAATCGAAACTGGACAAAGCCGAAGAGCTGGGAGTCCCAATTGCGGGAGAGGCTGAACTTCGCCGAATACTCGATATAGGTGAATTGCCCTAAACGCAGCTCAAAATGAAGTCCAACACCAACGATGATCGATGTTGTCTACCTCAATATCGATAGTGGGAACAGCAATAACCTGCGCGCAAACTTGACCTCGCCGCAACTGATTGATCACCATTTCCTCTCCTGGTGCGAAGAAGAATTCTCCCAGCTGTCGAGTTCCCGCACTTAATTCCTCGTCCGGAATCACAATCCCGTCAATTATCACTGTTGGTTGCCAGCCAGGACTCAGAGAAACTCCCACAAGTGTTTGTTTGGGGGCCTGTGCGCCTTCTTCCGGGATTATCGCTAGCAAACCGGTCGGGAACGTCGATGGGCGCGGAGCGCCCCGACTTCCGGCAGCCACCCAAATAACTACCAGTAGTAAAGCGATTACAAACAATGTCAGAGTCGGTGCGACGCCGCGCCGAAGGCTCCAGTTGGTGCGTCCGTCAGATTCAAAGTGTTCATCGTTTTGTTGCTCTTCCACCCCCCTATTTTGCCCGAATGTGCTGAATCATCAAATTCAGCGACGTCGGATGTTCGGCGAGTAGCGATACTGTCAAGGTGTGCTTAGAGGTGAACCAGGCCAGTTCACGGGTCGAGTCCTCAACGATCGTTACCGTCTCACGTTTCTTCATGGTGCTGACGAAGGTTCCACTGAGTACCTGACCAACGACCTGGAAACGGGAGCCAAGGTCTCGGTGAGGATCTTGAATGCTTCGATCTCCGAGGACATCGAATTTTCTCGACGCCTGGCCGCAGATACAGCTGTGGCTGCATTGGTGTCGCATCCGTTCGTAGAACAGGTTCTCGATTGGGGTCGCTTTGAGGACAGGGTCTACGTCGTAACTGAATATTTTCCCGGTATTGCTTTGGCATCGTTCCTGGATAACGGCTATCGGCTGACAGCATCGCAGGTAATCAAACTTGGCTTCGAACTCGCTTCAGGCTTATCGGCCATCCATGATCAAGGACTAAGTCATGGAGATGTATCGCCTGCCAACGTGATACTGGGTTACAACGGTTACCCCAAACTCTCAGCTATATATCTGACCAATGCGTTGATTGCCGCTGAAAAGGGCCGGTTAGACATGGTGGGCACTGGATTTTCGGGGAGATCATCAGAGTTCCTAGCTCCCGAAACTGCTTCGGGACTCAACTCTCCGAAGTCTGATGTCTACTCGCTTGCAGCGACACTCAAAGCATCGATTGGAAATTCGTCAGGTCGACGTTTAACCGCAAAGCGAGCTCACCGTGAGCATGGAATCGAGCGTACAACTGAAATCAGCGAAGCTATGGGCGCCGCACAACCAATTCTCGAGGCAGCCCTCAACGCCGACCCGGCGGAACGAAGCAGTGCCTCAGTATTAGCAGAAGGTCTTACAGCAGTTGCTAGGCACTTCGTCAAGCCTGCACCTGTGGAGCTTCCCGAAAACTTTTCCGAAACGGAGGTTTTGGGGGTTCCAACTACAGATTCGATGACCTCACCGGCAATTGCGACCGATGAGATTTATTGGCGTCCGGTATGGAAATTGGGCGGTCTAGTAGTCGCCATACTCATGATTTTGTCAGTTAGTGCGGCTTGGGCAGTGAGTAGCGTGCGCCCTCAGGGAGTCTCGACCCACCTCGTCGAGCGATATGAGGGTCGAACGATTGGGGAAGTTAGAGCCGTAGCAGACTCATTCTTATGGGTGCTCGATGAAGACCAAGTCCGAACCGATGAACTACCAAGTGGGATCATCGTTGCTCAATGGCCTTCACCAGGACACCGGTTGGCGGAAGGGGAGATGCTGATAGTCGAAGTCGCTAGTGGGCCGCGACTGCGCATGACACCTCTTGTGCTTGGGTTATCCACTGAAGTTGCTTCTGCCCGACTTGAAGCGAAAGGTTTCGAAGTAGATCTAGTTCAACCCGTTTATGACGAAAATGTCGCAGCGGGGCAAGTTCTCAAACTATTGATTGATAGCGAACCAGCAATAGGTGGACGGCTTAGGGAGCCGGGAACTCGGGTGGTTTTGGTCGTCTCAGGAGGGCCTGTGCCGCGAACAGTTCCGCAGCTGGTGGGGCTCACCCGAGAAAAAGCCCAAGAGGCCATCGATGCCATCCAACTCAGCATCGCCAAACCGGTCAACAGGGAAAACTCGGAAGTCGTTGATGACGGCGTCGTAATCAGACAAGACCTTGCGCCCGGTTTGCTTGTGGATCGAGGATCGTCAATTTCGATCACAATTTCAGCGGGTCCTGATCGACGTGAAGTGCCTGACATGCGGGGCTTATCTGTAGTTGAGGCAGAACGGCGGCTGGCTGAACTTGGACTCGTAACTGGTGAAATTGAGGGCTCGGGGCAGGAAGTGCAAGGGTCAGAACCACCACCTGGGTCTATGTTGCAACCCGGATCGTCTGTATCGCTGTGGGTGCCGTCTCAGGAATAACCTCGGTTGTTTGAGCAGTTGATAGTTAGTGATCAATGTCGCCACGTAGAATTCTCCCAATGGCATCGGGAAGCAGCGCCGCGAGACTGTCGCGAATCGAAAATCGCTTACGTAACCCGAAGTGGCCAAACGCGCCTTTGTACATAGAGATGTCAGAGTGCATTAACTGCGATGCCTGTTTACGAGCCTGTCCACCCAACTTCGGCGCGATTTTCAACCATGGTATTGATGTAATAATCCTCCCTGAGTTGTGCTCGGGCTGCGATAAATGCCTTGATCCATGCCCGGTGGATTGCATCTATCCTCTTCCTGTTGAAAGTTGGCAACCGTCGCCAGAGGATTGGTGGCAGGAACCATTGAGCGCAAATGACCCATATATGTGAACTGCTTCGGAGATAACAAATGGAAGAACCACTCTCACAAGATCTCGTAGCTCACATAGCTTCTCTAGCTCGGATAGACCTCGAAGAAGCAGAACTGCTGCACTTCACCGAACATCTCGGAAAAATTCTCGGTCATGCTCAGCAACTTGACGCGCTTGATCTTGATTCTGTCGAACCGATGTCACACCCCTACCCGCTAAACAACGTCTTGAGAGACGATGTGCCTGGTCCAACTATTGAACCCACTGATGTTATGAATCAGGCGCCTGATGTGTCCGAAAATCAGTTCCGGGTCCCTCCTGTCTTAGGAGAATCATCTTGAAGTCAGCTACAGACCTCGCCGCAATGGTTCGCGATTCACGTCAAAGCGCCCAAGAAGCATTGCAGGAACACCTACAAGTGATTGACGCCCAAGAGAACGATATTCACGCCTTTAACGCGATTGATCGCGAAGTGGCGATGGAAACAGCAGCGAGCATTGATGAAATGGTGGCTTCAGGACGGGATCCCGGACCGCTTGCTGGGGTGCCCGTAGCACTGAAGGATAATTTGTGCACCCGGGCACTTGTTACGACATGTTCGTCAAAAATCCTTGAAGGTTGGGAGCCTCCGTATGACGCAACGGTCGTGGAACGCTTGCGTTCAGCGGGGGCTGTCATTGTTGGTAAGACCAACCTTGATGAATTTGCTATGGGAAGCTCGACCGAGCACTCGGCCTTTGGACCCACTCGCAACCCACATGACCTGACTCGAGTTCCGGGAGGCTCTAGTGGAGGCTCAGCGGCAGCGGTAGCCGCGGGATTTACGCCTATTGCCCTCGGATCCGATACAGGTGGTTCCATACGGCAGCCAGCATCACTGTGCGGCGTAGTCGGAGTGAAACCCACTTATGGCTTGGTTAGTCGATACGGACTCATAGCGTTCGCTTCGTCATTTGATCAAATTGGGCCATTCGCCAACGACGTTAGGGATGCAGCGCTGGTGCTCGAAACTATTGGGGGTCATGATGTTCGAGATAGCACCTCGATCCCTGCTCCAATGCCGAACCTGTCTAAAGCACTTGATCGCGGTGTTGAAGGTATGCGAGTAGGGATAGTTAGCGAACTGTTGGAAGGTATCGACAATGATGTCACCGCTCGACTGCATGAAGCAGCGGCTGCTCTGTCTGAGGGCGGGGCTATCGTCGAGCCGGTGTCGGTCCCTGCGGTCGAATATGGTCTCACGGCCTATTACTTGATCGCACCGGCAGAAGCTTCCAGCAATTTAGCCCGCTATGACGGTGTTCGTTACGGAATGAGATCTGAGGGACAAGACGTTGCGGCCATGAATGCGGCCACTCGCAGGGATGGATTCGGAGACGAAGTTGTTGCCCGCATCATGCTCGGAACCTTCGCGCTGAGCGCCGGATATTACGACGCGTACTACGGCAAGGCTCAAAAGGTTAGGACCCTCACCCGAAAAGATTTTGATGCGGCATACGCGAAGCATGACATTCTCTTGTCGCCTACGTCGCCATCGGTAGCGTTCGAGTTCGGCGAACGGTCGGACCCAATGAATATGTACCGTTGCGACACGTGCACCATACCCAGCAACCTGGTTGGTGATCCAGCGATGTCTGTGCCCTTCGGAACGGGTCAGCACGGATTACCGGTTGGAATCCAAGTGATGGCTCCACAACTAGAAGAACAACGGATGTTTCAGGTAGCCGCCTTCATTGAATCTCAACAGCCAGCGAGGAACGAATCATGAGCGAGTGGGAAACCGTTGTCGGTCTTGAGGTACATGTTGAGTTAGCGACGGAAACTAAATTGTTTTCTCATGCACCGAATCGTTTCGGGGACGCGCCCAACACCAATATCACCCCTGTCTGTCTAGGCCTTCCGGGCTCGTTGCCCGTGCTCAATCGACGTGCGGTAGAACTAGCAATGACTATTGGTTTGGCGCTCGGTTGCGAAATTCGTCCATCAGTGTTTCATCGGAAGAACTATTTCTATCCCGACATGCCCAAGGACTATCAGGTGAGTCAATATGACCGTCCAATCTGCGTCGACGGGTCCCTTGATCTTCCGAACGGGACGTGTATAAGAATCGAACGAGCACATCTAGAGGAGGACGCGGGAAAGACCACGCACTTAGGAGGCGATGACGGCCGAATCCACGGAGCAGATCAAGCATTAGTTGATTACAACCGAGCGGGTGTTCCGCTATTGGAAATCGTCTCACAGCCCGACATCAGATCAGCTGAAGACGCCCGGGCCTACGTGGAGGAATTACGTGCAATATTGATTGCGACGCGAGCATCCGAGGCTCGCCTTGAAGAAGGATCGATGCGCGTCGACGCAAATGTAAGCGTCCGACCGTCCGGATCGAAAGAACTTCGTACCCGTTGCGAAATAAAAAACCTGAACTCGTTGCGTTCTTTGCAGCGAGCCGTTTCGTACGAAGCGCAACGACATGTCGACCTCTATGAAGCCGGTGAAAGCCCGACCCAGGAAACCAGACACTGGTCCGAAGATGGGCGCACTCATACGTTGCGCTCGAAGGAAGAAGCAAACGACTATCGGTACTTTCCAGAGCCAGATCTAGTGCTTCTAGAACCTGATCCAACATGGATTCAACAAGTCGCTGATTCCATGCCCGAACTTCCTGCGCAGCTGAGACAGAAACTTATGGACCAAGCTGGGCTAGAGATAGAAGACGCTGCGACAATTGTTTCTCGAGGTATGTCCCAACTGGTCCTGAGCGCTATCGAAGCGGGGGCAGAGCCTCGTCGCGCGGTCACCCATGTTGTCCAAAATCTTGTTATTGATGGAGCTGAACAACTAGACCCAACACATTTCGTCGAGTTGATCCGATTGGAACAATCTGGTGACCTGACGGCTACTCAGGCAAAACAAGTTCTAGGTGAGATGGTCGCAACTGGGCTTACCCCATCTGAAATTGCTCAAAATCTCGGATTTGAATCAATGGAGGCCGGGGAACTCGAGACGCTGGTAGATGCAGCTATCGCGGACAATAGCGAAGCTTGGGAAAAGTTCTGCCAAGGAGAAGAAAAAGTTCAAGGGGTCTTCGTTGGGGCAGTGATGAAAGCGTCAAAGGGCCAGGCCGACGGTAAAGCGGTTACAGCGATTTTGAATCAACGACGCGGGTGACTTCACCCCCGATCTCATTTCACTATCGGCGGCAATCTCCGTGCTTGCTTCACCCACTGTCCGACTTGTTTTGCCGACGGCGTTCGACCTACCAACCTCTTCCGCCGCTGAGAGTTCTCAAGTAAGAGTGAACGGTAAAGCTGAGCCGGACGGCATTTCTTTAATTTACGAACTGAGTCAATATCAACAGCCTCGAGTAGCTGGGAGTAGCGGGTAGAGATGCCTTTAATCCTCATTAAATCCGCCTTGTGAACCCACTCAAGAACTCTGGTTTCTGCGACACCGACAGTCTCGGCAATGAGGCGTCGTCCCCGCCTTGTGGCACCAGCCCGAAGTAACGCCTCACACGAAGAAAGATCAGCCGCGCTGAGTCGCGCCCGGTGGCGTGCGCCGATATCTTCAATCGCGTCGATTGATGCCATATGAACCTCGGTCCTTAAATGCTGCAACAGTGTGTAGCACTTCTGTCTCCATGACTTCTGTTTGCAAAGAGATTTACCTTGACCGCAGTTGCCAAACGCCGTTGGCTAAATCGACAACGTAGTAATTGTTCGCCGGATCGCGAGCAAAGGCAACCGGTTGATCAACTCGTAGTGGTAGTTCGAAAACCTGCTCGGATGGTCCACGGTCGAGAGCCATCAGATAACCCCCGCACATATCAGTGAACAGATACCTACCCTCCAGAATTGGGTCAAGTGCGCCATAAACAACCAATCCCCCGATAATCGCGCAACGCCCTCGAGCGTGTCTGTATTCGAAGTCGGGTGCTCTAAGCAACTGTGAGGGTAATCCTAAAAAAGGCCTTGAACCTTCAACCAAGTTCCACCCGAGATTTCCTCCGCCCTCGGATGGATCTAAAATATTTATTTCTTCAACGCATTGCTGCCCCAGATCGGTAAGCCATAAATCCCCAGTTGTTTCATCGAAGGAAAACCGAAAGGGATTTCTCACGCCGTTTACCCAGATTCTGGGATCGGAATCAGTTCCCAGGTCCGGGTTATCTGAAGCAGGTTCATGTGGAGGCCACTTCGTTGGATCCACTGTTAGTCGTAGCATGGCCCCTAGTGGAGTCGAAAGGTCCTGCCCATGACCATATGGGTCGCCTAAACCGCCCCCATCCCCGAACGAGACGAATAAATCGCCGCTGGGACCAAATACAAGGTCGCCCCCGTTATGCATTGCCGATGGCTGATCTACGACAATAATTTCTATGCCGGATCCGATCTCACCGGGAGTAGAAGTGATTTCGTGAGCGGTTACGACGCTTGAACCGGCCGAATCAGTCCGATTTAGATACAGCCACCTCATGTCTGGGGAGATAGTCATACCGAGTAGCCCCTGATCCATTTCGACACTTGTTTGGCTGGAAAGGTCAATGACAGGGTCTGCCAAGAGCCGTCCTGACTGAAATTCGAATACAAGTCCTGTTCTTTCTGCAACGAAACCCCGTTCGGGATTCAGGAAAGCCACAGATGTGGCGCCGGGAAGCTCAAAGACCAAGGACAAATAAAGATCAGGTGTTTCTACCTTTAACGGTTCGAGAGAAGGAAGATCTGGAGGGCATTTTTCGTTGGATAGCGAAAATTCAATAGAGTCTTGAGGGTTAGATGGTGATTCGTGTTCAGATTGCCACCAAATTTCTTTTCTAAGCGAGTCTGACCTAAAGGATCGGCGGTCAGATGTTTGCAAAAGTGCAATGGCAGTGATCGCAACAGCAAGCACAAAAGCAAAACGAGTGGTACCTGAAAGCCGTGCCATTGAGTGATGAATCTACCGCTGAGATGTCGAGACTAAGCAGACTTCTGACCCGTCAGGTTGCGACTTGCACCTGACGCCGCCAAAATAGCCTGATGCGATCCCATATGGACCAGTCCTGGGTTAATCGCTTTCTCGTAGTACCCGCATAGGCGGGTCTTCCGATCCCGCTAGCTCATGGTCCCCGGAGGGGACCTTTTCCGTTTAAGGCTCCCCAAAAGCTCACCTAAAATAAGTCGTCGTAAGGAAGAGGACAGATGGAACTGACAGGCGCCCAGGCCCTCATAAAAAGTCTCGAGATGTGCGACGTAGAGGTAATGTTCGGTCTTCCAGGCGGAGCGATTCTTCCTGTGTATGACCCGATCCTCGATTCAAAAATCCGACATGTTCTGGTTCGTCATGAACAAGGAGCCGGCCATATGGCGCAGGGCTACGCACATGTGACCGGCAAGCCTGGAGTGGCGATAGTCACCAGCGGACCAGCGGCGACCAATATTGTGACCCCACTTTGCGACGCGTACATGGACTCAATACCTATGGTCGCAATTACAGGCCAAGTTGCGCTTGGATCAATTGGTTCCGATGCCTTCCAAGAATGTGACACAACGGGAATCACGATGGCCGTTACTAAACACAATTACTTGGTAACAGACCCAGCTGACATTCCAAGAATTGTGAAAGAAGCTTTCCACATCGCAACAACTGGACGACCGGGACCAGTTCTTATCGACGTACCTAAAGACGTCAGTAACGAAATGATGGAGTGGTACTGGCCGGACCAAGTAGATCTTCCGGGCTATGCCCCGAATAGCGATGTTGAGATCGAAAACATTCGTGATGCAGTGAAGCTGATTCGCGCTGCCCAAAGACCTGTCATCTACGCAGGAGGGGGTCTACTTAAAGCTCGAGCCGCTGAAAGTCTCAAGCAGTTCGTCGATATTACAGACATTCATGTCGCTACCACTCTCATGGCTCGAGGAGTGTTCCCGGATCGTGACCCCAGGTGTCTGGGAATGCCAGGAATGCATGGCAACTACACTGCAGTCACTGCGTTTCAAAAGGCCGACCTGCTGATCAATTTAGGGGCACGCTTTGACGACAGAGTCACGGGCAACACAGAGTTCTTTGCGCCGGATGCGAAAATCATTCATGTCGATATAGATCCTGCTGAACATGGCAAAGTCCGGCACCCGGATATAGCGATACAAGGCGACGCCAATGCCGCCCTGCAGTCACTGATCGCAGAGTATCAACTATCGGATGAGGCAGAAACAGACCGTTCAGAATGGAAATCGACCATTAGCGGCTGGCAAGAACAACACCCACTGCAATATGAGCAGCCCGACAGTGGCTTTCCGCTTAAACCTCAGTACGTCTTAGAACAACTTCGGGATAACACTCCAGACGACACAATCGTTGTGGCGGGTGTGGGTCAACACCAGATGTGGGCAAGCCAATTTTGGAAATTCGATTATCCCTACACTTGGGTCAACTCTGGTGGGCTTGGAACTATGGGATTCGCAGTCCCGGCTGCCATTGGGGCCAAAGCTGGTCAACCAGAGAAAATGGTGTGGGCAGTAGATGGCGACGGTTGCTTTCAAATGACCGCTCAAGAATTGATAACTGCTGCCGCAGAAAATATTCCAGTCAAGATAGCCATCCTCAATAATGCGTACCTCGGCATGGTCCGTCAGTGGCAAGAACTTTTTTACGATGAGCGTTACAGCGAGGTCTATTTGAGTCCTGACCATCCGGACTACGTTGGCTGGGCTGAGGCTATGGGATGTACCGGTATTCGAGTCGAGTCGGCGGAAGAAGTAGTGGCTGCGATCGAAAAGGCCAATTCAATCAATGACCGCCCCGTAGTTATCGATTTTCGAGTTGATGCGTTTGAAAAGGTCTATCCCATGGTTCCGGCTGGGGGCTCCAATGATGACATCATCCTTGGGCCCGAAGGTGATGCAGACGCGAAGGCGAAAGGTACGGCGCCCTCATGACGCAGGAGGATCGAGACGCGATACAACCGAACCTTCACATACTGTCTGTACTGGTTGAGAATAAGTTCGGAGTATTGGCTCGTATCGCTGGACTATTTAGCAGGAGAGGCTTCAATATTTTCTCCCTTGCTGTGGCGCCGACCGATGACCCGTCGTTAAGCAGAATTAGCATCGTCGTCGACGTTCACAACACTGATGCCACGCAGATAGCTAAGCAACTCGACAAGCTCGTCAATGTCCTTGAGATCACTGAACTACAACCGGCTTCTTCTATAGAACGCGAACTTATGTTGGCGCGGGTAGCTTCGAACGATTCCGAGGCTGTCGAGGAACTACTTGGGTCATTTGGAGGCTCGATAGTCGATTCAAATTCAGGTGAACTAATAATTAGTGTTCACGCCCACCCAAACCAGCTTGATCTCTGCGAAACTGCACTGCGCAAATTCGGCATTATCGAGCTTCAAAGAACAGGCCGGATTGCATTGGGGCACCTTGGTGACTCACAATCAGATTAAGAAACAAACGAATCTCTAGCCGAAGAACGGCTTTCTAAGAGGAGCAGAGCGATGCCCGCAACTATTTACTATGAAGAAGACGCCGACTTGGGGCACCTCGCTGGGCGCACCGTGGCGATAATGGGTTATGGATCGCAAGGGCATGCCCATGCGTTAAATCTCCGGGACAGTGGCGTTAACGTTGTAGTCGGTCTCAGAGAAGGATCATCCTCTGTTGCTAAGGCAGAATCAGAAGGTCTGACGGTCCTGAGTATCGCCGCAGCGGCAGAACTGGCAGACATCATGATGATGGCGCTTCCAGATACTGAGCAAGCGGCGATCTATTCCGAACACATAGCGCCCAACTTGTCGGCGGGCAACGCTGTAGCGTTTTCCCACGGATTCAACATCCACTTTGATCAGATCCAGCCGCCCGATGATGTCGACGTCTGGATGATCGCGCCAAAGGGCCCGGGTCACAATGTTCGACGCACCTATGCCGAAGGTGGGGGCGTTCCCGCGCTCGTTGCGATTCATCAAGATGCGAGCGGCAATGCATTGAACGATGCCTTGGCGTACGCAAAAGGAATTGGAGGAACGCGAGGCGGAGTCCTGACAACAACGTTCGCTGAAGAAACAGAAACAGATCTTTTCGGTGAACAAGTCGTCTTGTGTGGTGGGCTGACTGAACTTATTCGCGCCGGTTACGACACGCTTGTTGAAGCTGGCTACCAACCTGAATCCGCTTACTTTGAAACGCTCCATGAGGTGAAGCTGATCGT
>CEVE01021395.1_pt1 | contig 98955 bp, 110 predicted proteins | sample 356431 | NCBI WGS metagenome assembly CEVE01 (sample SAMEA2622764, study PRJEB7988) | marine metagenome | isolation source: saline water (ENVO:00002010), including
TAATACTGTGCCCAAAGAGACCAAGGCCGGCCAAGTGTGCTTCCAAAGACCTGTTCTGGTCAGTCGTTCGATCTGCCATTGATTGAGGAGGTGTTTACGGAGCCACCAAAATTCGAACCAAGCACCAATTGCGGATCCCAGCGCTAAACCAACTGGCCCTAACCTTGGAGGTAATTGTTGAGCGTTACGGACCGCTTCAGGTAATGGACCCCATACGAAATTCCAATCCCCGAAACCGACCAAGGTTTGATTGAGTACAACTACTTGCTCGAACTGAAACATCAAAATCAGCCCAAGCCCGGCAGATATCACTACTCGGACAAGAGCGATTCGCGACGGGGTAGCGGTGTTGCCTGTGCTAAAGCAAACGCTTTGCAGGAGCCTAGATGACAGCAAAGCGGGAAGCCCGAGCGAATAGGCCCCTAAAGCTAAACCGATTACGGCTAAGTCGTTGGCATCGATACTGTTTCGTAATCCACCTAAGTTAAATAGGAAATCAGCTATTGGCGCCCCTGCTGCCAAATATAAGGCGCAGATCGGGCCGATTAACCAAAGCATTTGCAACAGTCTTTTGTTAACCCGCTCACGCACTGCTGCTGTATCTACAGAACGACTTAACTCGGGTAGTTCAGCTGCCGTGATGCTTGTAGCGATTAGAGCAACTGGTAAGAGATAGATCGCTTGTGCAGCGGCTAATGCTGAGGCTGCTCCCAACGATAAGAGCGAAGCCAACGCCAAATCCAAAAAGGATGACAATTGAAGAGCGCCTCTTCCTGCTACCGCCGGTACGAATCTCCTGAGAACTAACGCACTAGAAGGTTCTGTCCAAAGCAGGTTGAACCTTATATTTCGATTACTTCGCAATACGGTCGGTACTTGAATAAGAACTTGTAATACAGAACCGACTACCAGAGCCCAAGCCAAGGCCTCTGCCGCTGTGTTGCCTTTTACCTCTGAGATAGCCAGCACAATGAGGACGATAATTTGGCAAATATTCCAGACTACGGGGGCCGAATAACCGAGAAAAAGGCGGCCGTGGCTATTTAAAATAGCCAAGCACCAGGCACTCATCACTAAGACTGCGGTGCCGAGAATGATGATTCGAACAAGTTGAACCGTGAGGTCGAACCGTTCTCCTGTAAATCCCCATGCGATGGCTCTAGTAATCGGTTCTGTTGCGAGGAAAGCAACCGCTGTTAAGCCAGCTACCAAACACAAGAGAAAGGAGAGGACACCTCCGGCCAGCTTTCCCGCTTCCTCTGGATCGGACTCAAGAAGTCTGCTGTATTCGGGTACGAAAGCTGCAGAGAGCGATCCTTCCCCAAACAAATTTTGGAGAATGTTTGGAACACGTTGTGCCGCCGCAAACGCATCACCAATTAGACCTATTCCCAATATGTTGGTTACAAGAACAGAACGAGCCACTCCAGAGAATCTGGATAATCCGATTCCAGCAGCAGCCACCCCCGGTCCTGAACGTCTCATAAGTGACGATTCTTTCGCTTTCTGGTGTCGAGCAACCACCAACTCGCCAGAAATACAGCCGCCCCGATAGTAAGACCGAGTCCAACTCCTGTAGGGGTCGTTGCTCGAAGTGCAGCTTGTGCACGCCCCACCAATATTCCTCCATCAGGCGAGTGCAACTCGATTGAGACAGGAAACGAACCAGATCCCAATGCCCTAAGTCTGAATCGGTGAGTGGTGACGCCGGGTTCAAGAACAAGAGTCGTGCTCTCACCATCATCGAAATCTTCTACGGTCACTCGTTCGCCAATTATCCGAAGTTCAACTCGTAAGGGAATACCAGCTCTGTTTTGAAAACTGAATGGCACCGAAGCTTTCTGTGACGTCAATTGGATCGACTCATCGGGAGGAATATCTATCAAACTCGCTTGTAGCCGAATGAGATCAACGGTTGATTCCCAAAGATCAATCTGCGTCAGAGTTGAAACCTCTGAGGACAGACTAAGTAACAATTCTCGATCTAGAGCTTCATAATCCTCAGCATCCTCATCACGCACCATTGAACGAATTGCAGCTAAATGACGGCGAGCGTCTCTGTAGGCGCTGAAATTTTGGTCTGTTGAGCTCAATCGGACCCGTAGACGATGTTGACGTGGCTGCGTTTCGCCTGCAAGTAACGGTCGCGCTACAGCGTCACGGGCCTTCAAGGGGATTATCCAATCAAGTTCTTCTATTCCGCGCAGGAAGATGTCTGCAAATTCAGGTGATCGGTTGCCGGCAGTTAAATCCACAGTAAGCAAAGAGTCTGACTGGTCAGTGGAAGCGATAGTCGCCAAATGCGCTAGAAGTCGTTGGGCTTCGCTTGCAGGTGTGTCGTGAGGTTGCCGTTCAGACAGAGTGTCAACTACAAGACCACGAAACATTGATTCGCTTGATATGAATTCAACAGGTCCCCGCGGGTTGACCTCAGGCATCGGCGAAAGCGAAGTCGGGTCGACAATTAGTTCTCGGATCCCTCGACCCCAACGAACCTCAACTTGTGCATCATCGGCCTCTCCGTGCCCAATCCAAAGAGTTGTTGGAGCTAAGTTTCCGAATGCGGCAAGGCTCTCTGAACCCATTTTCAGGAGAGAGGCGACTTCGTTGCCGAAGCCCGCATCAATCAAAGCAGCTTCGTTAATCGGCGTAAACGGGTTGCGAATGATCTCATGTTTTGTATCGGTGAAAATTGGGGCGAGCGAAGGCAGAGAAGTTTCACCTATGAAAATGGGATGAGACGTGATGCTTAACGGGACCGAAGGATGGTCGCGTAAAACTTCAAACCAACTATTAATTGATCCTGCTGCATCTGCTGATTCAAAATCTCTGATTTGAGCGATGAAAACGACAGGCACTCTTCTCGTCAGACTTCCACCTACTCGAACTATGTGAGTTATGACTCTGCCAACTAAGTCCTGACCTTTAGTGCGCATCTCAATGCTCATGGGGTAAACGCCCGGTTGTACTAGCTGAATGTCACCGATTTCGGTGTCGGAAACAAAGAATGAAATGTTGGTGACACCCCAAACATCGGGCCGCAGATCTGCCATGCTGAAGCGCTGCGACGCAAGCACGCCCCCTAAATTTGCACCACGGCTAGAAGCAAGGAACTGCTCTTCACTAGTGACACGTTCGTGCACCGTGACTGTGATCTGATCACCATTGGACACAACGCCTGGAAGCTGAAGGACAAGGTCAAACACTTCATCGTTGTGGGTAACGAGCGACTGGTTTACCACTTGCAATCCACCGGCGGACTCTTGGTTAGCAGCGGCGGATGTCCCTGCCGCTATCGAGACCCCCAACGTCAATAACAATGAGATCAACAATCGATGGAATTTCATGAATTCGCGTTCCATTTCAATACCGCAAGTCCATCACTCTTTTTGCTGAACCCCATGGATTCATAAAGCTTTTGTGCACCGGTGTTCCCGATTTGGGTGTTCACGAGCAGTTCGTTCACAAACCATCGCTTTGACCATTGGAGCGCATCAGCGACTAATGAACGCCCCATACCAGTTCGTTGGTAACGCGGATCTACTGCGAGTCGCTGCAGAAAACCGGTTCGTCCTGAACGACCAGTGATCGCGAAGCTAGATATCTCATTGTCTGCACCTACTCGGATCCTGCATGTCGGGGTCGCTTTAATTGCTTCCAGAAGTGCAGCCTCATCGAACTTCCAAAAATCAGAAAAAGCTTTAGCGTCAATTTCCAGTATTCGGTCCCAATCTGAACGACGACCCCTTCGTGTCCTTTTCACAGGGGCGCTAAGCGGCGTCGATAAATCATGTCCCAAGAGCAACAACTCTTCATGAACGATAAAGCCAAGCTGCCGAAAGAAAAATTGTTCCCGGGGGCGTAGAGCTGAGGTATAAACCTGGTTAATTCCATCCTGTCGGAGTGAGCCCAAGAATTTCAGAAGTGTTGTCTTATGGAGCTTCGCGGTTGGGACTAAGGGAGTTATATGAGCGACACGCCCATCATTCATAGACATGCGAACTTTTAAGCCTGAGAGATAACTATGCGATGATCGGTCTAGTGACACGGACCCCTCCCACCAATGACGCTATAGGGGGGATTTAGTTACTAGCAGTCGCGCCCTTACCCAGCTAAGCGCGTTTCGACTTCCTCTAGGGCTTGATCTTCAGATACATCCATGCTGATCGACAGCTCTGAGATCAAAATCTGACGCGATTTATCCAGCATCGATTTTTCGCCAGCTGATAACCCTTTTGCAGATTCCCTCAACGCAAGATTGCGCACAACTTCAGCTACCTGATAGATGTCGCCGGATTTCAGTTTCTCTTGATGATTCTTGAACCGGCGACTCCAGTTAGCTGGCTCGCGGATATCTTTTTTCCCAAGTAGCTCAAAGAGATCTTCAACATCGTCTTCGTCGATCGGCGGACGCATCCCCACGGAGTCAGCCATGTCAGCTGGTACCGAAAGCGTCAAGTCTCCATGTGCTGTTTCGAGAATCAAATACTCCCGTTCTTCACCAAAAGCCTTTCGCTTCTCCCGAGCGGTGATTAGCGCTGCACCATGATGTGGGTATATCACCCGGTCGCCGAGGTCGAATTTCATTCCCACTCCATCAAACTTTGATATCCGGCACCGATGCGGAATCTGGGATTCTTAGGTTGCCAGGACTACGACAAATCTCCAACCAGTTTCGGCAAGATATCTACATACGATCTCGGAATCGCTTATAAATCAGCCCGGTTTGCGCCCTACGCGAAGCTACGGTTTATTTGCATGGATGGCATCGCCCAATCCGATCGCGATGACCTTGATCAGCGCGTTGGGGACTTGGCTAATCATTTTCTCTCATCAGGGTTTCGTTTTTTCCTTGTTGGAGGCGTCGTAAGAGATCTTTTTCTGGGAAAACGCAGCGATGATATAGACATAACGACCAATGCGTCCCCCGAGGATTCGGACAAAGTACTGCAAACCTGGGCAGATGTGGTCTGGCGACAAGGCGAGAGATTTGGAACGATTGGAGCGCGCAAAGGCGACGTTACCGTCGAAGTAACTACGCACCGTTCTGAACATTATGTGGACTCTTCGCGCAAGCCCCAGGTCCTGTTCTCAGAATCAGTTTTGGATGATCTCAAGCGCCGAGATTTCACCATTAACGCTATGGCGATTGAAATGCCCACTTGGGACTTGGTCGACCCATTCAACGGTAGAGGTGATCTAGCTCGCCGGGTATTGCGCACCCCCTTAGGGCCAGAAACGGCCTTTTCAGAAGATCCCCTAAGAATGTTAAGAGCAGCACGTTTTGTTGCCAGATACTCCCTTAAAACCGAAGAAACGCTCGAAAACGCGATTTTTAACATGGCGACGCGAATAGGGATTGTCTCGAAAGAACGTATCAGCGATGAAATGGCTAAGTTCTTAGTGGTTGAGCAACCAAGCACAGGACTGGCTTTGCTCCAGCGCACTGGTCTTCTCAGCGAAATTATCCCTTCTCTCAAACAAACAGGGAAAATTGAGTCTGAAGCGCTTGATCGCACAACAAGCGAGATACACCTCCGTTGGGCTGCTTTACTTTGGCCCCTAACTCAAGACGCCCGGCAGGTACGACAACTTCTTAGGGAATTAAGAATGTCGAAAGCGTTATCAGCCCGTGTTGGAGCAATTATCGATGCGGGTCGTGAACTGTCGTTGATTAGAAACAAAGAAGCGCCCACCCTTCGACGTGCTATGCATCTCACTCACCCGTACATGGACCCTGCACTGGCACTTCTCAGTGCTCATCAACAAATGCTTGATCCTCAAATCCTTAAAGCTCTTCGCAAACTGGAGAAAGAAGAAGGGTCAGGAAATTTCGAGCTTCCCCTCGATGGATATCAGGTAACACAATTGATTGGAGAAGAAGGTCCCTTAGTTGGAAGCATGCTGGAACGCCTGCTTGAAACTCGGATTGAACGAGGACCCTTGTCGGAAGAACAGGCGAAGAAACTCATTTTGGACTGGAAATCAGAGCAATAGGGCTGACTACGCTGTTCTCGTGCAATTCCATCCAGGTCTAGCAAGCGACGACGAAGTACAAGGTCCGGCTGAGATTGATTATCGACTGCAACGTCGGCGGCTACTGCGTGACATAGAACGCGGAGTCGTGGATCGTGAAGAGGCTTGCGAAATCCACCCCGAGTTGTTGAGAGTTGCCCGTAACGCTGCTCCCACTATCAACGAGTTATGCCCATTGTGTAACGACCAAGAATTACGAATTGTGGCATACGTCTTTGGGCCCCGGCTAGGCCCTGGTGGTAAGTGCGTGATATCAGACGAAGAATTACAAAAAATTGCACGACGTAAAGGAATATTTATCTCCTACGAAGTAGAGGTTTGCGCTGCATGTGGATGGAACCATCTTCGGCGGCGTTACCCGTTGGATTAGTCATCCATTGGACGGTTCAGCAAACGTCAACTTCCTCGGTACTCTCCCTAAGTAGGGCTGGTTGATTGATAGTCCAACGGCAGTTCGCCACCGTGATATGACCGATCTAGTTACACCTGAAATCGAAGAGCCCAACAATCCCATATGGCCAGTCGCGCTTTATGTGGCGTTAATCGGAGCAATATTAGGGTTTGGTATCTTGATACGAACGGCTGGTGCAGAACCGATTCAGCAGCGAATAAACCCGGATGTCGACACTGTTGTCCTCGACCGGTTCAGCGTTGAAATGGGACGATTCCACCTCGAATCGAATCGTATTCCCGTAACACTCGAACAGATGTCACCGATTTTGATAGACGCGATCTTGGTCGCAGTCGATCCGAATTATCTCGACACGAAAAAGACTCCTACGTGGCCTTTAGCGGTTGCCGCCCTGAAGGGAAACTACATAGCAGCGAAACCTTCAGTCACTCAGCTATATGTGAGATTGCATCATGGTGTGCCCAACACTCGAATAGCAGCGCTTAGGGAAATTTCGAGTGTGGTCTATCTTGAGCGGACATATCCCAAAGAAGCGATATTGGAGGAGTATCTCTCAGCGATCCCACTCGGTAGGAGTAGCTACGGTGTTGAAGCAGCGTCGCTTGCTTGGTATGGCCGTAAATCCGGTGAGGTAGAAATTGCACAAGCAGCGCACCTCGCTTCGCTGGCCGCCGGCACTTCTGATCGAAATGAAATTTTAGAGAATATGAGGGCATCGGGGTCAATCACAAGTGGCGAACTAGCCGCGCAACGAAAAATATCCGTTTCCGAATTTGTCAAACCGTTTGTCGATTCGAGTCCTCAGCATCAAATGGCAAGCGATGTTGGTTTGAAAACTCCATTGCAACAAATTTATGTAGCACTCGTTGAGCGATACGGGCAAGATGCGGTTACCCAGGGCAGAGTTGAGACTAAGTCAACAATTGACCTTGGTCTTCAAACCCAGATCGCTGAAATAGTGCAAGAATTTGAAGCCGACACAAAAGTTCAAGACATAGCAGTAGTAGTTCTGGATGATCGCAATCAACTGCGCGCTGCTTACGCTTCACAGCAGTCATTATTCGAACGAAACCTGTCCGATATCCGAACTGTCGATCAGCTCATGGGACAACCTATCGAGTTTGACCTTGTCGCTTTATCTGACGAAATCACGGTCCTTCGACTTGGTGAACTCCATTCAATACTGGGCCGTAACGGTCGAAGCTATGCCACAGAGCTGATACTCGAAACTCGTGATCAATTAGGTCAGACAATTGATCGATTTAGTCACCACATTCTGATGGAACTCGACGACGAACAAGCGTCCCGAATGAACGACCAGCTCAACGACTTCCGTTTTAGAGGTCCGCAGCTAGTTGAGACCAATAACGAGATAGTGGTGAAGGGCTACTTAGGTCTCGATCCACAGCATCAGATTGCATGGTTCGGTGGAGCTAGTGCTCGGTTCACAGTGTCGTTTTGGTTTACAACGCAAACGGGCTCTCTTGACGGGACAGAAGAACCCCAAAGCAGTTCATCTCTCAGGCGAGAAAGCGAAAGATTGGCACGCCGGATTTTTAACGCGTCCCATAAACAAACCTAGATCGCAACCTTCTATCTCATCTTGGTGGGATTCGAGCATTTAGGCAATACCGTGGTGTCCGAACAAGGTCGACGCTGCTGTGCAACGTTCTCCTTATAACTGAAAAATTTAAAAACCCCTGCCCCATATGGGGCCCCGAAATACCGGGTCCGAAGGAGGAAATAGCGTGCGCGCATATGAGCTCATGGTTATCCATGACGGAGAACTTGATGATGTCCAAGTTCAAGAAGAACTGAAGGATCTGCGTAGCCGCATCGAAGAGGTCGGCACCGTGGCAGATTTCGATTTTTGGGGTCGCCGCCGGTTTGCATATGAAATCGACCATAAAACCGAGGGGTATTATTCGGTCATTGAATTGACAGCTGAAGGTGGAGCGATGGATCCAGTCGAGCGGGCGTTGCGCATAGCAGACAACGTCGTGCGACATAAACTCATCCGCTTACCTGAAGATGAAGCTGCTCGCCGGGGATTGCTGACGAGCAGCGCCGACTGAATCTTGGGAGATATAAATGGCTTTCGATAACAACGTCGTACTGGTTGGAAACGTGACTCGTGACCCAGAACTGCGTTTTACGCAAGGCGGCGCAGCAGTGTGCAGTTTTGGTTTGGCATGGAACCAACGATCTCAACAAGGTGAAGATAAAGCCCACTTTTTTGATATTTCGTGTTGGCGTGACCTTGCCGAAAATGTTGCAGAGTCCGTAAGTCGTGGAATGAGGGTGGTCGTGTATGGTCGCCTCGACTACCGAACTTGGGAAGGACAAAACGGAGAGAACAGATCAGCAGTTCAAATTGTTGCTGATGAAGTGAGTCCAAGTATCAAGTGGGCAACTGCCCAAGTAAGTAAAAACGAGCGCGGGGGAGGGGGTTCGCCCCAACCCGCGCAGTCAAATCAACCGAATGCAGGCTCTGATTTTGGAGCAGGCTATGAAATCCCTGATGAGGAGCCGTTCTAATGGCCGGTAAGAAAAAACAACCCCGGATGAGCGCAAAGGACCTAAGAAAGCCGCGGAAGAAGAAGGTCAGCCCGATTGTTAAAGACAAGATTGAGTACGTTGATTACAAGGACGTCAACTTGTTACGGGCATTTATTTCGGACCGAGCAAAAATTCGCGGACAACGAGTCTCAGGCAATAACCGCCAGCAACAGCGTGAAGTTGCTAAAGCGATCAAAGTAGCTAGAGAACTGGCGCTGATTCCCTATGCGCAAAGAGTTGTGACGCAACGAAAAGGCGACCGACGACGAGGCCGGTCAGATCGTGATGACGCGCGTTACGAAGATCGTGATGACGCGGGCTTTGAAGATATGACGGACGAAACGCAACTTGATATGCAAGAAAACGAGTATTCAGAACCGGCAGAAATTGATGATGTCGCCGCAGTTGACGACACCATGGAAGAGGTGACTTCAGAATGAAAGTTATCCTCCGCTCCAACGTAGAAGGCGTTGGTTATACAGGTGACGTAGTGGAAGTTGCGAACGGATACGCCCAGAACTTTTTGATGCCTAAAGGACTGGCTATGCGAGCGACGGATGGAGCGGTTAGCCAGGCTGCCGCTATGAAGCGTTCTCGCGATCTGCAGGATCTTAAACAAAGAGAAGTAGCAGAAGAAGCAGCTCAACGTCTTGAAGCAGTATCGATCTCCATCGAAGCCCGCGTTGGCCAGGATGATCAGCTGTATGGATCAGTGACTACTAGTGATATAGCGGAAGCTGTGCAGGCTCAAACAGGGATTGAGTTAGACCGCCGAAACATGTCACTTGAGGAACCGATCCGTCAGGTAGGAACACACCAAGTTGAGATGCGCCTCCACCCCGAAGTGCGGGCTCAATTGACCATAGAGGTTGCTTCCGTCGAATAAGGACGCACAAGGTTTTAGAAACTTTGTTCTCCAAGGGGAGCTATGGCCTTAGACCAAGCGATTGAAGTCTTAGACCCCAGGTTCTACGGCCTCGTAATCCACAACACGCATCTCGAATGTTTGTGGACTGGTGCTCGATGGATGGAAGGTCCGGTATATGTCCCGAGTGCGCGTCACCTCATCTTCTCTGATATCCCAAACGATCGAACACTTCGATTCGACGAACGTACCGAGAACGTTGATGTTTTTGAACAACCGTCGTTTAATGCCAACGGACACTGCCTTGACCTTCAAGGTCGAATAATTACCGCTGAACATCGGGGGCGAGCCGTTACCCGAATAGGTCATGATGGTCATCGAGAAATACTCGTAGATCAGTATCAAGGACAGCGCCTGAACTCGCCTAACGATGTTGTTGTGAGATCCGACGGAAGTATTTGGTTTACCGACCCAACATATGGCATAGACACTGATTATGAGGGAGATATTGCCGAGTCCGAGATTGGCGAATGCTACGTATATCGACTGGCTCCTGATGGCACTCTGGATGCGGTAATCCGGGATATGACCCGACCTAACGGTTTAGCTTTTTCTCCCGATGAGACGACCCTGTACGTAGCAGATACAGGGAGGTCTCACGTCGGTTCAAAATGCCCCCCAGATATCCGTGCGTATCAGGTCTCAGATGACGGGAAACTCATTTCTGACTCCTATTCGATTTTTGCCACGTGCACCAGCGGAGTGTTTGACGGTTTTCGAGTCGATAGACAAGGAAATCTTTGGACCTCAGCTGGCGACGGTGTGCATTGCTACTCGACTGATGGGTCCTTAATTGGAAAAATTCGAGTACCAGAAGTGGTATCCAACGTTGAATTTGGCGGATTGAAACGAAACCGCCTTTATATATGTGGTACGACAAGTCTCTATTCGATGTATCTGAATACTCGACCTGTCCGATGAAAGATATGTTGCGCTGAACGAACTAGTGCTTCTGCGCGATGCTGTAAGCGGAGAAAAAATTATGACAACTGTTATCCCAGCACCCGATGCAAACAATGAATGGCGTCTTTCCACTCCCGGATCAGCGGATTGGGAACGCTCACCGCGTCCAGACGCGTCAGATAAATATTTCATGGTCTCGACAGACGGCCACGCGCAGGAACCAAAAGATTTGTGGGCCACTCGTATGGACGACAAATACCAAGACCGCCTACCTGGTGTGATTATTGGAATGAAAGGCCAGAAGTTTCAAAAAACTGAAGGGTTTAGAAATCCACTCAAACTCAATGACATCAAGTTTGAAGGACAGGATCTTTTGCGTAATAAAGCTGGTTACACACCGGAAGGTCGATTGGCGGACCTTGCGGCAGATGGCACTGACGCAGAGATTATTTTCCCCAACAAGGGTTTAACAATGTGGGCGACCAGTGACCCAGACTTCAGTCACGCAATGTGCAGCGTCTACAACGACTGGGCTTGGGAAACCTTTGGTCCCCACGGAGATCAGTTAATACCGATGGCATGCATCGCACCAGCCGCTCTCGACGACGCTATTGCTGAAATCCAACGTTGCGCAGAGCTCGGATTCAAAGGTCTACAACTTCCAAGCAAACCGATATGGGGACCTCCTGATCACGAAGCGTTGAACTACAACCTCAAAGAATTTGATCCCCTATGGGCGGCAATATGCGAAGTAGATTTACCCGTGACGTTCCACATCTCGACTGGTAGAGATCCTCGGACTTCTCGTAGCCGCGGTGGAGCGGTGATCAATTATGCGGTTCACTCGCTCGCACAAAATATAGAGCCAATCGCAAATCTCTGTGCTTCTGGTGTCGCAGAACAATTTCCAAATTTACGATTTGGCAGTGTAGAGGCAGGCATTGGCTGGGTCCCCTGGGCAATACAAGCAATGGACGAGGCGTACCTGAAACATCATTGGGCGGTTCGCCCCAAACTTGACTTATTGCCCAGCGAATACTTTAAACGCCAAGGATTCGCGACCTTTCAAGAAGATGCAGCAGGACTTGATCTAGCCCTGCGACATGACCTGGTACAAAATTTCATGTGGGCCAATGACTACCCCCACCATGAAGGTTCGTGGCCCCATTCGGCGGAGGCTATTGAACGGACCATGGGTGAATTAGATGATTTGAGCCGCGCAAGAATGCTCGGCTTGAATGCTGCGGAAGTATTTAAGATCCCGATTCCTGATCGCTACTTGAACTTTGACGATGCCAAAGCATCTGCGCGGAAGATCTCCTGAGTGGACGTGCTGCATTGGTTTTCACTTTTCGCGCGAATTCAAGGGCGATGAGAATCTCGGGACCACTTCGCGTGGTTCGTCACACATCTGTCATGTTTTGTGGATAACTAAGGGGTTTATCCACAGAAAAAGGGTATTAAATCCCCAATGTCCGCCCCTAGTTCTACACATGAGAAGTCTGACAAGCTGACGCCAATGACTAACGACCCGTCTTTTACCCCACCTCCCTCAAATCCGAATACTCGGGTGCCCCCGCATAATTCAGACGCTGAAGCCTCATTGCTGGGCGCAATGTTGTTATCTCGAGATGCAATAGGTCCTGCGGTTGAAACATTGAGTGGTGACCAATTCTACGTCCCGGCTCATGGCTACATCTTTGACGCTATCGCTTCGCTGTATGGAGCTGGCGAACCCGCTGATCCAGTCACTGTTGCTGAAGAACTGAGTCGGTCGGGTTTGCTAGAGCAAATAGGAGGACCGCAACGACTTTTGGAGCTACAAACCGGCACGCCAGCATCATCGAACGCGGCTCGTTACGCACGGATTGTTGAGGAACATGCACTGCTGAGACGGTTAATCGGTGTAGCTGGCGACATCGTTGAATTGGGTTATAGCCACCCCGAAGATGTAGTCAAAACAGTTGACGAAGCCGAAGCGATGATGTTCCAGATCGCTGAACGACGAGTAGTAGATAGCACAAAGCCAATTAGAGAATTGCTAGATGCCAACCTTGATCGATTAGAGGAACTATATGAACAGGGCAACGCCATCACTGGGTTACCAACGGGGTATATCGACTTTGATGACTTGCTGTCTGGACTGCAACCAAGCAACTTAGTCATTGTCGGTGCTCGACCTTCGATGGGGAAAACCGCTTTTGGTTTGGGAATGGCGGCGAGCGCTGCACTTGAAGCTCAACGACCCGTCTTATTCTTTTCACTCGAGATGGGGCACCTTGAACTAACACAACGCTTGCTTTGTTCAGATGCCAGAGTCGATTCCCAGCGAATGAGGAATGGGAATTTATCTGAAGATGACTGGCCAAAGATCACTCGTGCTGTTGGCAAGTTGGGCGAAGCTCCTATCTGGATTGATGACAATCCGAATCTGACGGTGATGGAAATCCGGGCAAAAGCAAGAAGACTCAAGAGTCGACTCGGTGACTTGGGTTTAATCGTTGTCGACTACTTGCAGTTAATGAGTGGACGTGGAAACGCAGAAAATCGACAAGTCGAAGTATCGGAAATGTCCCGTGGCCTTAAGATTCTCGCCCGTGAACTTGAGACTCCAATAGTTGCCTTATCGCAATTGAGCCGGGGATTGGAATCCCGAACCGATAAACGGCCCATGCTTGCTGACCTGCGAGAATCAGGCTCAATAGAACAAGATGCTGATGTCGTGGCTTTCATTTACCGCGATGAGGTATACAACCCGGAATCGCCAGATATTGGCTCTGCAGAGATTATCGTCGCTAAACATCGGAACGGTCCGACGGGCACAGTTCGACTCGCGTGGCTTAGCAACTACACAAGGTTTGCGAATATGAGTCGCTACCAAGATCAGACACAATCGTAGAAAACATGTTCTTAGGTCCTGATTTAATTCCGTTTTTGTTGCTAGCTCTCGGCGCAGCTCTAGTCGTTGGCAACGGTTTAGCCATGATCAAACCGCGCTTGGAACCAAGGACAGAGAACGAACTGCGTCGTGCCCCAGTCGGTCGTAGCCTCTTAATGGTGGCGATTGGATTGATTGTGTCGATTTGGGCTCTGGCAACGCTTATTGGCTGATGAAGCTTTTGAGCGGGTGACGGGAATCGAACCCGCGTTCTCAGCTTGGGAAGCTGACGTTCTGCCATTGAACTACACCCGCAGAGTGATTGCGTGGAGTACTCCTTGAGTCTAACGATGACCGAAGTCACAGATTTAGATGTGGGCTTAAAGGTCCGGTTTCGACGCAATTCGTATCTCTCAGTGGCGCTAGGATTCGATCCCTATGATTCTGTCGGACCGGACAATTCGTGAACTCTTAGCAGAGGGCAAAATTGTCATTGACCCGCTGGATCCCCAGGACATACAGCCTTCATCAGTTGATCTTCATCTTGATGATCGTTTTCGGGTTTTTTTGAATCACACCCAAAGCGTTATTGATGTCAAGCAAGACCAGACTGACCTCACAGAAGAAGTCGAGGTTGATACCGAGGATGCTTTCGTTTTGCATCCTGGGGAATTTGTACTTGGGTCGACGCTTGAGCGAGTCGCAATTCCTGATGATTTAGTAGGTCGGATTGAGGGGAAGTCCTCTCTTGGCCGATTGGGTTTGCTGATTCACACAACAGCCGGATTCGTTGACGCTGGTTGGGACGGGCACCTCACTCTGGAGCTTTCAAATGTGGCGAACCTTCCCATAACTCTCTATCCCGGAATGAAGATTGGTCAAATCAGTTTCATTCAAATGACCACACCAGCAGATGTCCCATATGGAGCGTCGTCTATAGGTTCCAAATACCGCGGTCAGCGTGGCCCTACAGCCAGCCGGTTTCACGAAAACTTTTGATAGCGACGTAGTTCATTGAAGTATTTAGGCTTTGGAAGCTAACTTTTAGTTTCAGCTACTTTTGAAGGTGGAGCAATGGCGAAGGCTTATCTCGTAGGAATGATCAAAGTCACCAATATGGACGGCATGGGACCATATATGGCAGCGGTTGAAGACACGATCACTGAACACGGCGGAAAATTTCTAGTGCGGCATATGGATGAGAAGCTGCATTCAGAAGATGACCCTAATCCCATTACTGTGGTGATCGAGTTTCCCGACGCAGTGTCTGCAATGAGTTGGAAAAACTCAGATACTTACCAGGCTATTTTGCCGGCCCGTCTCAATAATTCAGAAGGGCCGCTTGTGATCTGTGACGGTGTCGAATAAAGGTTTAGTTGTCCCCTGAATCGCTTTGTGACGCCTCCAGGGCTTCAACTAGGTGAATCGAAATGTCGGCAACTTTGACTTGGTCTTCTTCGATGCCTTGTCCTTTTACCCCGTCATCAATCATCACGTAACAGAATGGGCAGGCGGTGGCGATTCGACTTGCCCCGGTGTTGATGAGTTCCTCGGAACGTTCGTCGTTGACTTTTGTGCCGATAGTCTCTTCCATCCACATGCGGGCACCACCAGCTCCGCAGCACATTCCCTTGGTTCCGTTTCTTGGAGCTTCAACTATCTCGACTCCGCTTAACGTCCCAATTACGTTTCTCGGTGACATGTAGACGTCATTGTGCCGACCCAAATAACAGGAGTCGTGGTACACGATCCGTTCATCTAATTTGGCCTCGCTGAGATCGAGTGCCCCAGATTCAACTAATTCTTCGAGGAACTGGGTGTGGTGTAGCACCTCCCAATTCCCGCCATATTGGGGATACTCATTTTTCAGGGTGTTGAAGCAGTGAGGGCACTGCGTAACAATCTTTCTCACTCCCATCTCGTTGAGGTTGTTTACGTTTTCAGCTGCAAGCATTTGGAATAGATATTCGTTCCCTGAGCGTCGCGCGCTGTCCCCTGTACACATTTCAGAAGGACCGAGAATTGCGAAATCAACCCCTGCTCGTTGAAGTAGTTTCGCTGTCGCTTCAGACACTTTTTGGTTTTTGTCATCAAATGATCCGGCACAGCCAACCCAATACAAGTACTCGTGATCAAATGGATCTGAAGGGTCAACGACTTGTACGTCGATGTCAGCGGCCCAGTCTGCTCGCTCGCCGTTATTCATATTCCAAGGGTTAGCGTTATTTTCCATTCCCCTGAAAGCTCCGCCTAGCTCTGCCGGAAAGTCGCTTTCCATCAGAGTGAGGTATCTCCGCATGTCCAGAATCTTGTCCAGAATTTCGATATTGACCGGACAGTTTTCATCACAAGCCCGACAACTTGTACACGCCCAAATTTCCTCGCCGGTAATCCGCTCAAACAAGTTGTTGGCCTCGACCTTGATTTCAGGGTCCGTTCCGATCGGGGGAGATACCTGACCGTGTTCGCCAGTGGCGGCCATTACTTCGCCTGTTTTTAGAACGATTTCTCTGGGGTCGAGAGGTTTTCCAGTCGCGTGAGCTGGACACACGGCAGTGCAGCGACCACACATTGTGCAACTATCGGTATCCAACAATTGCTTCCAAGTGAAGTCCTCGACTACTGAAGCTCCGATGGTTTCTATGTCGTCGGCTTCCATTAGATCCGGTAGCGCCCGCATTGCCCCTTTCGGACGCTCTCGATCCTTTAAATACATGTTCAGGGGAGAAGTGAACATATGCCGAAGCATCGTGACTGGCAGCATCACCAGAAAGGCCATGAAGCATATGACGTGAGCGATCCACATCGCCTGGTGCCAACCGGCGACCGCTCCCACTTGATCGACAAGAGCTGATAGCGGGTACCCAATGAACGACCACTGTTCGTATGTTGGTCGACCTTCTACAGCTATACGGAAGGCTTCCGCTGCGAAGCCGGTTACTCCGAGGCCAAGTAATACTGCCAAAATCAAGGCATGTTCAGGTCGAGTTTTTATTTTGATGCGATATGGCTTTTGTATGTAGCGACGAACAATCGACCAGGCCATGCCGACCGTGAATGCAAGCCCAGCTAAGTCTCCTACAAAACTAAACCCTTGGTAAGTTCCGCCGTGCAGGAACTTCAAACGTTCAGGTAGCTGGTGGTCAATTTCCAGAGTAGTGGTGACCGCTAACAGCACTAGGAATCCGTAATAGAGAAGTGCGTGCATTATCCCTGCAGCAGGGTCTCTTAACAGGGTCTGCATCATTACGCCTGATCGGTAATCGCGAACACGCTTTTTGGCGTTTGAACTCGTAGTCGCTCGCCTGTCCGGGGCACCACGTTCCCAATTTTTCATTCGTTGAGCGAAGTTCCATGCCCCAAAAACTATGAGTATCGGTGTGATCACGTAAAACGCCAGTTTCAGCGCTCCGGGGATGTTGCCGAATACTTCTCGATGTACTTCGTTGTTGTTGTGGAATTCGAAAACTGATGCAGCGATTCCAGAAATTGCCGTTACCGATGCGAACGCAACTCCAACTGCGAGCGCAATGTGATGCGGCTTTACTCGTGCTTTCACGTAGGTCAAGTTACCGGAAGCTCAACGAATGAACAGGCTAGAGGGGGGTGAAAATGGCTTCGCTTTCCCGCTATAGCTCCTTCTGGTTACGAACGGCACAACACTTTCCATTACTTGTATTCGATTTGTGTGCCCCATGTTTGCGCCTCTGACACTGGCTGAGTTCTTTGTTACGTGACAAGGTGTCTAGGCAGAAACCGATTACGGAGGTCTCGCATGGTGCGTTTGGTAACAGCAGTCATTAAGCCGCATCGGCTTGAAGCAGTAGTCGAAGCCTTGCAAGACACAAACGTTCAAGGTTTAACAGCTTCAGAAGTGCGGGGGTTTGGTCGTCAAGGCGGACATACCGAGACTTATCGAGGCACGGAATATCACGTTGATTTCATTCCTAAAGTCAGAGTTGAAATTTTGGTTGATGGAGCTGACACGGAGCGAGTGGTGGACTGCATAGCGGAAGCAGCTCGAACCGAAAAGATTGGCGATGGAAAAGTGTGGGTTACCGAGGTAGAGAGCGTCACTCGCATACGTACGGGTGAACGAGGCGTCGACGCACTTTGATGCACTCGTCACCGGTTGAATTTCAGCGCAAATAGCGTTCCGATACTTCTAGCGATTCGAGTGGTTTGAGAGTTGAGTCCAGCTCGTAGACAATTGGGGCCCCAGTCGGAATGTTGAGATTCAGAATGTCGTGATCTGATATTCCGTCGAGATGCTTAACCAATGCTCTGAGACTGTTGCCGTGAGCTGCTACAAGGACTGTTCCGGTAGTGGCTAAGTCCTCACTTAGTGCACCCTCCCAATAAGGGACCAGACGGTCTACGACATCAGCTAAACATTCGCTGTTTGGGAGCTGTTCTCTCGGGACTGACTGATACCGAAGATCGTTGTTCGGGTCGTGAGGATGATCCGCGGGCATTGATGGTGGACGCGTCGAATAACTTCTTCGCCACTCATGAACTTTGTCTTCTCCATGAAGGTCCACAGTTTCTTGTTTATTCAAACCAGTCAGGCCACCGTAGTGACGCTCGTTCAGACGCCAGTTCCTCCGGACAGGAATCCATAATCGGTCGCATTCCGCAAGCGCCAAATTAGCTGTGAGAATTGCTCTTGTTTGTAGGGATGTGTGAACAACATCAGGCAACAACCCAGCCGAAAGCAACATCTGCCCAGCGTTTTTTGCTTCTTCTGTCCCCTTTTCGGTGAGACTGACGTCGTACCAACCTGTGAACCGGTTTTCGAGATTCCACTGGCTTTCGCCGTGTCTCAGAAGAATTAGCTGAGTGGTCTCTTTACCCATAATTTGCACCTTAGTCGGACACTTTTAGGAGGTACCTCAAATTAATTTCGATTCTAAAGTTGTAAATACCACACTCAACTTTTATGATGGTTAGCCCTCGGATAATAAAACGCCTGAAATACAGCGAAATCTGACCATTCGAGGCGCAACCTGATCGAATTTAATAGCAGGAGATAATCAATGGCTAAGGCAGTTGGTATAGACCTAGGAACAACAAACTCGGTTGTTTCAGCAATGGAAGGCGGTGAACCCACGGTTATCGCAAACGCTGAAGGAGACCGAACGACTCCATCAATAGTTGGATTTTCCAAGAATGGGGAAGTGCTGACGGGTGAAGTCGCTAAACGACAGGCTGTAACTAACCCAGATCGCACCTTGGCTTCTGTAAAAAGACATGTTGGTACGAATTGGACAGTAGAGATCGATGATAAGTCCTACACCCCTCAGGAAATAGCTGCCCGAGTTCTTCAGAAACTAAAGAGAGATGCTGAGCAATATCTCGGTGATCAAGTCACGGAGGCAGTTATTACAGTCCCAGCTTATTTCGATGACGCGCAACGAACGGCAACAAAAGAAGCTGGACAAATTGCGGGCCTCGAAGTTCTGCGGATAATTAATGAACCAACTGCTGCAGCACTGGCATATGGCTTGGATCGAGAAGCAGAGGATCAAACCATATTGGTCTTTGACCTCGGCGGCGGCACTTTTGACGTCTCGGTCTTAGAAATTGGTGATGGTGTTTTCGAAGTTAAATCCACTGCTGGTGATACTCAACTCGGCGGTGATGACTGGGATGAACGTGTAATTGATTGGCTGGCGGATTCTTTCAAAGGTGACCATGGTGTCGACCTCAAAGCCGACCCAATGGCTCTTCAACGGCTCAAAGAAGCTGGTGAGCAAGCCAAGAAAGATTTGTCTTCAAAGCAGACAACACAGATCAATCTTCCATTTATCACTGCTACCGATAGCGGACCCCTGCATCTTGATTACGAGTTAAGCAGAGCTAAGTTCCAAGAAATCACAGCGGATCTTGTAGACCGTTGTCGAGCACCGTTCCAACAAGCCATAGACGATGCGAATTTGACATCAAGCGATATTGATCACGTGATAATGGTCGGCGGGTCCACTCGTATGCCGGCGGTTCAAGAACTGGTCGTGACAATTGCAGGTAAAGAACCCCACAAAGGTGTGAACCCTGACGAAGTAGTGGCGGTCGGCGCGGCGATCCAAGCGGGTGTTTTGAAGGGAGACGTCAAAGATGTTCTCCTTCTTGATGTCACTCCGTTGAGTCTCGGCATTGAGACCAAAGGTGGTGTCATGACGAGGCTAATCGAGCGAAACACGACGATTCCCACTAAACGCACCGAAGTCTTTACTACTGCCGATGACATGCAGCCATCGGTTGAAATACATGTTCTGCAGGGAGAACGCGAAATGGCTTCGGGTAATAAGACCTTAGGAAAATTCCAGCTCGTGGATCTTCCGCCTGCGCCCCGCGGCGTTCCACAGATTGAAGTGACCTTCGATATAGATGCCAATGGAATTGTCAATGTCTCGGCCAAAGACCGAGCGACTGATAAAGAACAATCCATCACCATCAGTGGTCAATCGAACTTGAGTGACGATGACATTGATCAAATGGTCAAGGATGCAGAGTCTCACGCAGAAGAAGACCGTCAACGCCGCGAAGCAGCTGAAGTCCGTAACAATGCGGACGCTTTGGTTTACCAAATCGAGAAACTGTTGTCAGACCAAGCAGATCAAGTACCCGATGAAGAAAAAGCAGAAGTTGAGGGCGCTTTAGCTGGTTTGAAAGAGGCGCTTGAAAATGAGAACGAGGACATAGAAGCAATTCGTGCAGCCTCTGAACACCTAACAACCGTCAGTCAGGCGTTTAGCCAAAAGCTCTACGAATCAGCGGCGCAACAAGCCGGTGATGCATCTCCTGATCAATCTGAAGATGCTGAGGACGTAGTTGACGCTGAAATCGTTGACGAAGACCAGTGAGCGAAAAAGAGATGGGTGAAACCGAACAGGAAGTACTTCAACTCGAAGTAGATGAGCAAAAGTCCGAGTCCCCGGATACCACAGAAGAACCTGAAGGGACTACGGCTGAGACACTTTCAGTCGAAGACTTAGTCGAATCCCTAGAGACGGTAATCGCTGAACGCGACGATTTTCGCGATTCGCTTCAACGTCTTCAAGCAGACTTTGAAAATTTCCGTCGCCGTAGTGCGAATGAAGTCGATCAACGAATCTCGCAGGGGATTTCTCGGCTAGCCGAAGCATTACTGCCGGTACTTGATGCATGTGACGCTGCTTCTGAACAAGGCCTTGAGGAAGTAGCTCCTATCCGAAACGCGCTTGAAGCTGTCCTCGCAAACAATGGATTAACCCGCATTGAAGCTCTGGGAGTTCAGTTTGATCCGCAGTTACATGACGCAATGTCGTTCGAGACGGGAGAAAGTGACGACCAGATAGTCGTTGAAGAACTTCGCGCTGGTTACCGCTGGGGCGAGTCAATCCTTCGTCCCTCGATGGTCAAGGTGAGCGGTGGTTAGCTCTTAGTTGTCGTAGGGAGGTGAATGATGGCAGTGCAGCGAGAGTGGTTTGAAAAGGATTACTACGCCGTGCTTGGGGTGCCATCAAGTGCCTCGGCGAAAGAGATAACTAAGGCGTATAGAAAACTCGCTCGGTCCCATCATCCAGACGCAAAAGGTGGCAACGAAGACCGATTCAAAGAGGTTTCAGCTGCGTACGACGTCTTGGGTGATGAGACAAAGCGTAATGAATATGATGAGGCTCGCCGCCTAGGACCGTCAGCGATGGGCGGATTTGCTTCCGGTCAAGATGGCTTCAACGTTCATTTTGAAGACTTTGATGACCTTGGCGGAATGTTTGGGAATCTGTTCGGTCGAGGCCAACGCGGACCTGTACCTATGCGAGGCGTAGACCAGGAAACGCGCATACATCTAGGGTTCCGAGATGCAATCGACGGCATCACCACAAATGTGGCGTTCGGTGAGTCAGGTAGCGGTGGTCGTTCTCACGCAAAGGTCAAAATTCCGCCTGGTGTCGATAATGGCCAACGAATTCGCCTCGCTGGGAAGGGTGGAGCTGGCCGCAACGGAGGCCCGAATGGGGATCTATATGTTGTGGTTGAAGTAGCCCCGGACTCAATGTTTGGCCGAAAAGGCCAACATTTAACTTTGCTGATTCCAGTTACGTTTCCTGAAGCAGCCCTTGGCTCTGAAGTTAAGATTCCTACTTACGATCATTCGACAGTGACTCTAAAAATTCCAGGGGGGACGAAATCAGGAACAACTTTTCGAGTGAAGGGCAGGGGTGTCCAAACTCCCAAAGCTAAAGGTGATTTGCTGGTTACTGTTGAAATTGTGGTGCCGAAGGATTTAACGCCAAAGGAAAGAGCAGCAATTGAGGCGTTGCGAGAGGTGACTGATTGGTCGCCCCGGAACGACACAAACGAGGAGGGCTAAGCATGGATCCATTATCTTCAACATCAGATCCGGGTCGCGCTGTCTACGTGATTTCTGTTGCAGCTGAACTCGCGGGTGTTCACGCCCAAACTCTTCGAATTTATGAACGTAAGGGTTTAGTGGAGCCCGCTCGGACCCCGGGGGGTAGTCGCAGGTATAGCGATATCGACATCGCTCTTCTGCGTCGAATACAAGAACTTACCAACGAGGGGTTGAATTTGGCGGGAGTAAAACGTGTTTTGGATCTAGAACATCGCGTCGCGCAACTTGAAGCAGAAATGCGTGACCTCCAAGCAGCGGCGACTGCGACGCTGATGGAGACTCACCGTCAATATCGAAGAGATTTGGTACCTCTTCAACAATCAGTTATTCCTTGGCTTGATCCAAGACGTCGACGTTGACTCGTTTAGTTCGGTCAAGTTCTCGATGAGAGTGAGAAAAGCAAGAAGCCTGGTAATTCATCCTAGAAAAGTCGCCGTTCGCAATTAGGATCTCACAACGTCAGCAGATGACGTTTGGAGAAGTCCGTGCCGGGATCAATTGTCGTTGGTACCCAATGGGGTGACGAAGGTAAAGGGCGAGTCGTAGACATTGTGGCCAAAGAGTGCGCCCATGTTGTGCGCTACCAAGGTGGGCACAACGCAGGGCACACCCTTGTCGTGGACGGAGAAGTCTTTGCATTACAACTTATTCCAAGTGGGATTTTGTACGACCACGTAGTGCCCATTATTGGGAATGGTGTCGTTGTAGATCCATACGTGTTGTTGGCTGAGATTGACGCATTGACTGCTAAAGGGGTTAACTGCCAACGCCTAATGATTAGTCCCCAGGCACATCTTGTTCTTCCGTACCATCAAATTCTGGATGAATTAGCCGAAAGTCAGTTAGGTGATAACAAGATCGGTACTACGAAGCGGGGAATTGGTCCGGCATATGCAGATAAAGCGTCGCGCGTAGGTATCAGAGTCGAAGATCTGCTGGACCCAACTCATTTGAGGGCCCGCTTGCATAGTGCTCTGGCTGAACGAAATATCATTCTTCGTAACATCTACGGGCACGATGGGGTTGATCCAGATCAACTTGCCGATGAACTAATTCGAGAGGTGGCTCCGAGAGTTGCTCCCTATATTGGTGACACTGTGGGGCATCTGCACGAGGCCCTTCATGCGGGACAGCGGGTACTTTTCGAGGGCGCCCAAGCAACTTTCCTTGACTTGGACCATGGGACTTATCCTTTCGTAACTTCTTCAAACCCGGTTGCGGGCTATGCCCTAGTGGGGGCAGGGATTGGCCCCGGCGCGGTCGATCAGGTGATTGGAATTGCTAAGGCATATCTGACTCGAGTTGGCTCAGGACCTTTCGTAACGGAACTCGATGATGCGGTTGGAGATCACCTAGTTGAGGTAGGAAGAGAGTACGGAACCAACACGGGACGTCGAAGGCGAGTTGGATGGTTTGATGCAGTAATGGCGCGTCAAGCAGTTCGCCTCAATGCTTGCACGGAAATCGCTCTTACCAAACTGGATGTTCTGGATGAACTAGAGACCATCAAAGTCTGTGTGGCCTACGAGGTAGAGGGTGAAAGATATGAGTACCTACCCCACCTCAGGCGAATGCATGACAAAGCCGTGCCTGTATATGCCGAGTTCCCGGGTTGGCAAACGAATCTTTCCGATGCCACCGAACGCAGTGACCTTCCCAGAGAAGCAGTTGAATACATATCTTTTCTTGAGCGGCAAATGGGCGTTCCTATCCGCTTTGTTTGCGTGGGTCCGGGACGAGAGCAATATTTGCGGTTTGCGGCATGAGGATTTGCGTGGTCGGCTCCGGAGGCCGCGAACACGCTTTAGCTCACACTCTTTCACTTCATGCAGATGTAGTCGTGACCCCGGGCTCTCCAGGTATTAAAGGGAGTACCGGAGTGGCCGCGACCGAGATAGAGGCGGATCTCTATGTGATAGGACCTGAGGTCCCATTGGTTGATGGACTTGCTGATGATTTGAGATCCCGAGGCCGTCACGTCTTTGGTCCTGGTGCTGATGGAGCGATGTTAGAAGGCTCGAAAATTTGGATGAAGGAACTTGTGGACGCAGCTGGAGTTCCTACGGCCCGATACGGATCTTTCCGAGCAGATGAAATTGATCAAGCTTTGGAGTTTTTATCGACGCTCGTTCCTCCCTATGTCGTGAAGACAGATGGCTTAGCAGCCGGCAAGGGCGTGTTTGTAACAGATACATACGCTGAAGCTGTCGATGACATTCAAAACAAACTCTCTGGTAATTCGTTCGGAGAAGCGGGCCGTCAGATTGTTATTGAGGAAGGTCTCCGTGGACCCGAGCTCTCACTCTTTGCTTTGTGTGATGGACAAAAGGCAGTGCTGATCCCGACAGCAGCTCAAGACCATAAACGCCTACTCAACGATGATTACGGACCTAACACTGGCGGGATGGGCTGCTATTCACCGCTCCCTGAATTGAGTTCCCAAGATTTAGAACGACTCATGGACGTCGCCGTGCATCCGACGGTTAACGAATTAAAGAATCGAGGGATTGATTATAGAGGTGTCCTTTTTGCGGGATTTATGCTCACCGAAGAAGGACCAAAGCTTCTGGAGTACAACATTCGATTTGGTGATCCCGAGGCCCAAGTAATTCTTCCTCGCTTAGAAGGCGACATCGCACAAATTTTCATGCAGGTGGCGTTGGGTGACTTGAAAACCGAACTGAAGATCTCCAACGACAGCATGGTTACGGTTGTCTTGGCAGTGGAGGGCTACCCCGTATCGCCGAGAACAGGTGATTTGATTCGAGGTATCGAGCAAGCGGAAGCGGTCAAAGGAGCGACTGTCTTCTGTGCGGGTGTCAAAGGAAATAGTCGATCGCAACTAGTTACAGATGGAGGCCGAGTGCTTAATGTCTGTGGTCGTGGATCCACGCTAGGTGAGGCAAGAAGAATCGCGTATGAGGCGGTGAATGCCATCTCGTGGCCAGGTATGCAGCACCGCACCGATATTGGTGCTTCGATTGAGTTAGAAACCGTTCAGGAGGAAATCACATGAAGGTAGCGATTCTTATGGGTTCACCCCGAGACGATGAGAAGATGGCTGGAGCATCGGAGATGCTCGAGCGCTTCGAAGTTGAGCATGAAGTGCACGTGATGTCTGCTCACCGAAATCCAGAACAGGTGGGGGATTTCGCAAGCAATGCCCGCGATAACGGGTTCGCGGCAATTATTTGCGGTGCTGGCATGGCAGCTCATCTGGCTGGCGTAGTGTCGGCCCACACCACTTTGCCAGTTATCGGCGTCCCTCTGTCTGGGGGTATTAGCGATGGCCTTGATTCGCTGTTGTCAACTGTGCAGATGCCGCGTGGTATCCCCGTGGCGACGGTCGCAGTTAATGGTTCTGCCAATGCTGCAGTACTGGCTGTGGAGATGTTGTCAATAACTGACGCCGAGCTAGCTGAGCGGCTCAAAACATTCAGAGATGAAGGCGCAAGATGACACCGATCAAAGCGCAGGTGTCCAATGTTTTAGCGAACCGGTATGCGTCTCCTGAGATGACGCAAATCTGGTCAGCCGAAAATAAAATTGTCTTAGAACGAGAACTTTGGATAGCAGTGCTCGAAGGGCAAAAGGACCTGGGGCTGGAAGTTGAGACAGCTGCTCTTGATGCGTACCGGTCAGTTATGCATAACGTCGACCTGGATTCGATTCAAAGACGTGAACGAGTCACATTGCATGACGTTAAGGCGCGGATAGAAGAGTTTTCCGAACTCGCCGGCTACGAACACATCCACAAAGGATTGACGTCACGGGACTTAACGGAAAATGTAGAGCAACTCCAAATTAAACAATCAATGCAGCTTGTTCGAGATCGACTCGTGACGGTCATTGTTCGTCTGGCCGAGCTTGCTCTTCAATACCAGGAAGTCTCCATTACTGGACGTTCCCATAATGTCCCCGCACAACTCACAACACTTGGAAAACGATTTGCCAATCTAGGCCAGGAGACACTCTTGGCTTTCGAACGTCTCGAAGAGTTACTCAACCGTTATCCCTTGCGTGGCCTAAAGGGACCTGTTGGCACCCAGCAAGATCTTCTCGACCTCTATGAAGGAGATGCTGCCAAGGTAGAAGAACTTGAGCAGCGAGTCGCTAACCAACTTGGATTTGAACGCACCCTTGACGCGGTCGGACAAATCTATCCTCGGTCCCTCGACCTCGATGTAGTGAGCTCTTTGGTGCAAACGGTGAGTCCTTTGGGGAATCTCGCATTGCAGATTCGACTAATGGCGGGGTTAGACCTTGCGACAGAAGGTTTTCGTGAAGGCCAAGTCGGCTCCTCGGCTATGCCACACAAAATGAACGCGCGTTCCGCGGAACGGATTAATGGTTTCGCAGCAATTCTTCGGGGGCATCTCACGATGGCCTCTTCGATAGCAGGAGACCAGTGGAATGAAGGCGACGTAAGTTGTTCTGTAGTTCGACGAGTAGTGCTCCCAGACGCTTTTTTTGCCATAGATGGCGCGCTTGAAACGACGCTGACGGTTTTAGACGGTTTCGGCGCCTATCCCCCTGTTATTGATCGGGAACTCGAGCAGTATCTGCCATTTCTCGCGACTACTCGCATTCTTATGAGCGCCGTCAAAGCAGGGGCGGGCCGAGAAGAAGCTCACACCATTCTCAAGGACCACGCAGTCGGCGCAGCACTGGAAATTCGCGAGGGAAGCTCAGGCAATAATGACCTAATCGACCGGATTGCAGAAGATCCGAATCTTCCTATTGACAGGGACACAATTAACGAAATTCTGGGGGACCACAACAACTTCATTGGCCTAGCGCAAGCTCAAGTTCAGTCCTTTTTGAATGCTGCAGCCATCGTTAATTCTGCCCATCCTGAGGCAGGGTCCTACCATCCTTCCCCAATTCTCTAGTAGAGAAGAGATGTGAACGAACTTCAGTTATTGCACAGTGGCAAAGTTAGAGAGATGTATGTCGTCGATGACCAGCATCTATTGATGGTGGCGACGGATCGAATATCAGCATTCGATGTTGTTTTTGGCGAGCCAATACCAGACAAAGGAAGGGTACTAACGGCGATGACCGTGTGGTGGTCTGATTATCTCGCATCTAGTGCGCAGACCCATCTAGTGTCGGCGGACCCAGCTGATTTCCCTGAGGCGGCAAGACGTCCTGAATGGACGGGAAGAGCTCTTCTGGTGCGCAAAGCGGAGATGTTGCCACTGGAATGCATCGTTCGCGGATATATCACTGGGTCGGCTTGGAATGAATATCAAAAGTCAGGGACTATGCATGGAACGTCTTTACCCTCCAATCTCCTAGAAGCTCAACAGCTTCCTGAACCTGTCTTCACTCCATCGACGAAGGCAACAGAAGGCCATGACATAAACATAAGTTATGACGAGGCCGTTGACATTGTCGGCTCTGAATTAGCTGAGCAAGCGCGCCAAATTTCTTTAGACGCATATACCCGTGCCTCGGAGCACGCAGCACGCAATGGCGTAATTATCGCTGATACAAAATTTGAACTTGGTCTTGTGGACGGCCAAATGGTTATTGCCGACGAGCTTCTTACTCCTGACTCGTCGAGATTTTGGCCAGCAGAAAACTGGAATCCAGGAGCGACACCGGTATCACTCGACAAGCAGCCTGTTCGAGACGCCACCGAGGCAACGGGATGGGATAAATCCCCGCCTGCACCACCGCTCTCAACCGAAACGATTCAAGCGACACGCGACCGTTATATAACTGCTTATGAGCGAATCACTGGCGAATCTTTTGGGCAGTGGATCGGGGGTAGCTAATGCACTTTGAAGTAAAGGTCGAGGTGTCACCGCGGGAAGGAATAGCAAATCCAGAGGGTTCAACAATTGAAAGAGCTTTACCAGCGCTGGGCTTTGTTACGGCTAGCAACGTAAGGGTTGGCAAGGTGATTCGGCTGCGAGTAGAAGCTGATTCGTCCGACGATGCCAAATCATTAGTTGAAGATATGTGTAATCGCTTTCTCTCAAACCCGGTAATAGAAGACTCACAGGTAGAAGTGCTACAAGGATGAGCCAGCGTATTGGAGTGGTTCGCTTTCCCGGAACTAATTGTGAATTTGACACCATCGATGCAATTCGAGCGCTAGATGGCGAAGCTGAGGTTCTTTGGCATGGTCAATCCGACTTAAAAAACGTCGATGCAATCGTCATACCTGGAGGCTTTGCTCACGGCGACTATCTGCGATGTGGAGCCATAGCAAAGTTTTCTCCAGTCATGGATTCGATAACTTCTTTCGCTGAAGATGGAGGTCCGGTCCTGGGTATATGTAACGGATTTCAAGTTTTAACCGAAGTTGGATTACTACCAGGAGCGTTGCAGAAAAATGCAGGAATGAAATTTCTGTGCTCAATGCAACAAATCGAATTCGCTTCCACCTCAAACGTTCTTGGTCAACAAGCATCTGTGGGAGATCGTTTGATGATTCCGATTAACCACTTTGAAGGAAACTATGTCTGCGCGCCTGAAGTTCTAACCGAAATGGAAGCAGAAAACAGGATTGTCTTTCGTTACACAGACAACCCAAACGGTTCACTCGCTGACATAGCTGGGATATGCAATCAAGCCGGCAACGTAGTTGGCATGATGCCTCATCCCGAGCGTGCTACTTCCCGCCTCCTCGGTTCAACAGATGGGATCGGTCTCTTGAGATCATTGCTGGCTGCCTGACCCGTCAGTCATAAAATCGATCCCCTGGCATCCATGAGGAAAGCAACTCTGCGACTACATTTAGGACGTGAGTCCCGCCCCTGAAGACGCATCAGTGCACCGGGCACTTGGACTTAGTGACGACGAGTACCAACGCATCTATGAGCTGTTGGAGCGACACCCAAACCATCTGGAATTAGCGATGTACTCAGTGATGTGGTCTGAGCATTGCTCGTACAAGTCATCCAAAATTCATTTGAAGCGACTCCCCACGCAAGCCCCATGGGTTTTGGTAGGCCCAGGAGAGAATGCCGGAGTAATCGATGTTGGTGATGACATAGCAGTCGCGATACGAATCGAAAGCCACAACCATCCTTCAGCAATTGAGCCATATCAGGGAGCCGCTACGGGAGTTGGGGGCATTCTGAGAGATATTTTTACGATGGGCGCTCGTCCAATAGCCGTTATGGATCCTCTTCGGTTCGGGCCCATTGATGACCCTCGCAGCCGGTGGATAGCAGAAGGGGTCATTAGTGGTGTCTCTGGTTATGGAAACAGTGTTGGCGTGCCCACAGTCGGTGGTGAGATCGTCTTTGACGAAACCTATAAAGGTAATCCGCTAGTCAATGTCCTAGCCATGGGGGTACTACCCACAGAGCGCTTAGTTCTAGGACAAGCTAGCGGTGTTGGTAATCTTGCCGTTCTTCTCGGTGCCTCCACGGGAAGAGATGGGATAGGCGGCGTCAGTGTTCTCGCCTCCGCAGGCTTCGACGAAAGTTCTGAAGACATTGATAAGCGGCCAAGTGTGCAGGTCGGTGATCCCTTTGAAGAGAAACGGCTCCTGGAGGCGTGTCTCGAATTATTGGATCAAGGTCTCGTATCAGGAATCCAAGATCTTGGAGGAGCCGGAATCACCTGCGCTACGAGTGAAACAGCGTCACGCGGAGGCGCGGGTATGGATGTGGATGTAACGGCTATTCACGCTCGCGAAAACAACATGGAACCCTTTGAGTTAATGACCTCAGAATCACAAGAACGCATGCTTGCGATTATTAAGCCAGAGGATCTTGCTCATGTAGAAGAAATTTCTGCCCGATGGGAAATACAGGCAAGTGTCATTGGTCGAGTTACAGGCACCGGACAACTGAGAATTCTTGATGGATTTGATGGGGACGTATTAGCGAGCCTTCCCGCTTCGACACTGCACGATGACGCGCCGGAATACAAGCGACCGATTGCACCGCCTGCTGACCTTGGAGAGCGCCGGGCCCAAGATGCATCGCAGGGCCCCGTGGATTGCATCAACAACCTATTGAGTCTCCTTCGGGACCCGGCATGGGTCTACAGCCAATATGACCATCAATTGTTCCTCAACACCGTCGTAGGTCCAGGAAATGATGGAACCCTTCTTCGACTTCGAAATCCACGCAACGGCCAAGAAACCGGAAGAGGAATCGCTCTTTCGACAGATGGTAACCATCGTTGGTGTCACGTAGACCCGCGTCAGGGCACAGCTATGGTCGTCGCCGAGGCAGTTATGAACATCGCCTGTGTAGGTGCGCAACCTTTGGCTGTTGTCAATTGCTTGAATTTCGGCAACCCAGAGCATCCTGAAGTTATGTGGCAGTTGGCCGAAGCCGTAGATGGGATGGCTGAAGCATGTGTTGCTTTCAACGCACCGGTGATTGGCGGAAATGTGAGCCTTTACAACGAAACCAACGCCGTTGACATCGCACCAACACCAGTAGTCGGGGTCATTGGAATGCATCCATCACTAACGACACCACCGCCATCCATTGGCTTCCCACCCAACGCTTCTCTGCTGTTATTAGGTCAAGTGCCTGATACCGATGTTTCCCTCGCAGGAAGCCAATGGGCCTGGGAGATCGGGGGATGCAAAGATGGAACTTTGCCAACGTTTGACCTTCAACAAGCGGTCCGAACAAGCCAATTTGTCGCTGAATCAGTCCAGAAACAGCAGCTTCTAGCGATACACGATATTGCCGAAGGCGGCCTAGCTGTAGCAGCTGCAGAGATGGCAATCGATAGCGGCTTCGGAGCTCAAATTGTTGACCATTGTGACCATGTCTCGATGTTTAACGAATCAGGCGGTCGCTTCTTAGCTGTAGTCGGAGACGAGCTGCTAGATGATTTTTTGAAGGATGCTAAAAGACACGATGTTCCCGCAATCCAAATCGGGCGAACTGGTGGCACATCGCTGAATTTCGGAACGGAAATCATCATTCCTGTAAGCGAATTGGAAACCGCATATCGAACTGAACTCCCCGAAGCTCTAGGTCTAGGGACTGTCAACACATGACAATTGAATCCAACGGCATAGAGATCAACAAGCCTCGAGAAGCGTGCGGTGTTTTTGGTGTCCTAGCTTCGGATAGCCCGGTCGCTCATCAGACCTACCTTGGTCTATACGCACTTCAACATCGTGGCCAAGAGTCAGCCGGTATCGCAGTCAGTAATGGGGAGAACGTGACCGTGGTCAAAGACATGGGTCTCGTCTCAAGTGCCTTCGATGACCGAATCCTTGCCGCACTAGACGGAAATATCGCAATTGGGCATACCCGGTACTCAACAACTGGGTCTAGCTCCTGGCGAGCGTCACAACCCTTTTATAGAGACGTTGGAAATTTAGAATTTGCGCTTGCTCACAATGGGAACCTGGTGAATACGGCTCAGCTTGCTGAAAAGGCGGGAATGCTCGAAGGTACTGTGACCAGTGACAGTGACCTCGTCGCTGAACTATTGGCAATAGAACTAGCGAGCGATGACGCGCCCGAGGGAAATGAGCTTCCATGGGCTCTTGAGAGGGTCTTACCGAAGCTCCGAGGAGGATTTTCCTTCGTAGCAATGGACCGTAATCATCTGATCGGTGTCCGTGGACCCGAAGGGTTCTGGCCTCTATGCCTAGGGCGATTAGACAACGGATGGGTCGTCGCTTCAGAAAGCCCCGCTCTAGACACAGTAGGGGCGCACTTTGTAAGAGAAGTTGACCCAGGTGAGATGATCGTCATTGATGCCAATGGATGGCAATCACACCAACCATTTGAAGACCCCGATCCCAAACTTTGTATTTTCGAATTCGTCTACTTCTCGCGACCCGACACCCTTTTATATGGGCGCAATGTTCATTCGGCTCGACAACGCATGGGTGAGCAACTCGCCACTCAAGCACCCGCTTCTGCTGATTTCGTCATTCCAGTCCCGGAGTCGGGAATCCCCGCAGCCCAAGGCTTTGCCCGAACGAGTGGTATCCCATACCGAGACGGATTAGTGAAGAACCGCTACATAGGAAGGACTTTCATTGCGCCGTCTCAGGAGATGCGCTCTTTAGGCGTGAAGATGAAACTCAACCCAATACGGCACAACATTGAGGACCAACGACTCGTAGTAGTTGACGATTCAATTGTTCGAGGAACAACTACCAAAGCGATAGTTGAAATGCTGCGAGCCGCAGGTGCGGCTGAAGTGCACCTCCGAATTTCATCACCTCCATATCGATGGCCCTGTTTTTATGGAATGGATACTGGAACCCAAGCTGAACTCATGGCAGCGAACCTAACCATGGAGGAAATACGCGACTATCTAGGGGTCAATTCGATCGCCTACTTGGAATTAGACCGCCTTGTTAGCGCGACGGGTGCCCCCGGAGCGGGCTTCTGCACCGCCTGTTTGGATGGCCAGTACCCAGTTGAGATTCCTGACGGAATTGGAAGAGAGGTTCTAGGAAAACGAAAAGACGAACCTGATTCAGCGTTTATCGCTGCATCACAAATGAAGCTAGAACAATGAATTCTGAGATCACCTATTCAGAAGCAGGCGTCGACATTGAGAGTGCTGACGAAGCAGTACGTCGGTTAACGCCCCACGTTCGTTCAACGTTTAGACCAGAAGTTCTAAGTGAAGTAGGTGGCTTTGGTTCCGTTGTCGCGATCCCAGACGGATACAGAGAGCCAGTACTGGTGTCTGGAAACGACGGCGCTGGAACAAAACCACTTATTGCTCAGACATTAAATAAATACGACACAATAGGAATCGATGTCGTCGCGATGTGCGTCGACGACATTGTTACGTGCGGAGCTGAACCCCTCTTCTTCTTAGATCAATTAACTGTCGGCAAAGTCGACCCGGAGCAAATTGAAGAGCTGGTTAAAGGATTCGCCGAAGGCTGTCGCCAAGCTGGCTGCGCTTTGACAGGCGGTGAAATAGCTGAACACCCTGACACCATGAGCCAACACGATTTCGATGTTTCCGGATTTGCAGTGGGGGTAGCCGAACGAGGTGAAATCCCTACGAAGTCTGCTGTTGTAACAGCCGATGTACTGATCGGTATCGCATCACCGGGTTTGCGTTGTAATGGATACAGCTTGGCTAGGCGCGTTCTAATGGAAGGACACTCTCTGGATGAACCTGCATGGCCGCAAGCTGAAGTTTCGCTCGGCGATGAACTTTTGCGCCCATCAGAGATATACGCACCAACAGTGTTGAGAGCATTCCGCCAATTTGAGATTCATGGTGCAGCACACATTACGGGCGGCGGTCTCGCAGGCAATCTCAATAGGGTCATTAACCAGAATGTTGACGCTCAAATTGATGTGACACGATGGTCACGCCCACGAATTTTTGAGCAGATCGCTGCTGAAGGTCCGGTATCGGAAAATGAAATGCGCAAGGTTTTTAACATAGGCATAGGGATGGTTCTCATTGCCCCCAGGGAACAAGCTCACCTGATAATCGAAATGGCAAATCAAGACGGCCATGAGGCATGGGTCATCGGACAAATTCTGGACGGGAATGGTGCAGTGAGGTGGGTTGACGAATGAACGAGCTTGATTCTCGACGTTTAGAGCTGAAAGAACACCTATTGACTCATGCTGTCCGCACAGGGGATTTCGTACTGAAGTCAGGACGACGAAGTTCTTGGTTCATTGATGGAAAGCAGACCGCCTGTGACCCATTAGGTATCAAACTCATCGCCGACATCATTTTGGATGAAATTCCGGGTTTAGATGCAATTGGGGGATTGACAATGGGTGCAGATCCTGTCGCCTATGGGGTTTCAGCAATAGCAGCGGACCGCGGAATTCCATTGCGCAGTTTCAGCGTCCGAAAAGAAGCCAAAGACCACGGTGTTGAAGGTCGAATCGCAGGCGCTTTACGAAAAGGCGATCGCGTCGCGATCACCGAGGACGTTGTTACCCGAGGTGTCTCCCCACTCGAAGCAGCGAAAATCGTAAGAGCTTTTGGCGCGGAACCAGTAGTCATTGTTGCAGTCGTAGATCGTGGTGGTACCTGTAAAGCGATGGCAAAAGAAGAAGGAATTGACTTTTTCGCTCTCCTTACAGCTGTCGAATTGGGTTTCGAATACGAAGGGCCTTAAAACAAATGCACTAGGACTGTTTGGACTCAGCCACTCATCCCGCCACAATGGAGCGCTCTCATCTCGCACCAGGAGACTCGATGTCCCGTCCAACAGCGGCTTTCTCAGCCACATTAGAAGTTGATCTCGCACATGAGCCAGGCACACTTGGCCGGCTCTGCACAGCAATAGGAGATGTGGGTGGCAACATCAGGAGCTTGCGAGGTTTCAGCGTCACCGGTGGTTCTCTCCGCGAAGAAGTTGTAGTTGATGCGGCGAGTGAAGCCCACGTAGAAGAAATTTGTGAAGCCGTTAACGGGCTGGAGGGGATTAAGGTCATAAGCGCTGTTGATCGCACCTTCAAAGTTCACGAAGGCGGAAAACTCGAAACAATCAGCCGTATCCCCCTAAGAGACGCCGACGACCTTTCGATGGCATACACCCCCGGCGTAGCCCGCGTTTGTATGGCGATTCACGAAGACGAATCGGCATCTCACGAATTGACGATTCGCAAAAATACAGTGGCGATTGTCAGCGACGGAACTGCTGTTCTTGGGCTTGGAGATATTGGACCTGCAGCGGCGATGCCAGTCATGGAAGGCAAGGCCCTTCTATTTAAAGAATTTGCTGGGGTTGACGCGTTCCCAATCTGCCTAGATGTAGATACACCTGAAGACATAATCGAAACTGTGATTCGACTCGCTCCAACTTTTGGTGGCATTAATCTTGAAGATATAGCTGCGCCAGGAGCATTTGAGGTTGAAGCGGCTCTTCGAGAGGCCCTCGATATTCCGGTCTTTCACGATGATCAACACGGCACTGCTGTAGTTGCTCTGGCCGCCTTAGAAAATGCGGTTCGCCTTACGGGGAAAAATTTCTCGGATTTACGATGTGTGATCTTGGGTGCCGGGGCAGCGGGTGTTGCGTGCGCCAAGATTTTGTTGGGTAGAGGCATTGGTGATGTAGTCGTATGTGACCGGCAGGGCACGCTGTACCCGGGCCGTGATGGTCTTAATTCAGCGAAGGAATGGATCGCGACTAACACCAACAAGGATCGAATTGCTGGATCTGTCGGTGACGCAATGGTTGGCGCTGATGTGTTTATGGGTTTGAGTGGCCCGGGTTTAGTTACTCGAGATGATGTAGCTGCAATGGGTGACAAGCCAATTGTTTTTGCAATGGCTAACCCTGACCCCGAAATTTTGCCCGAAGAGATCACTGACATCGCAGCAGTAGTTGCCACCGGCAGAAGTGATTACCCAAACCAAATCAACAATGTGCTTGCCTTCCCTGGAATATTCCGAGGGGCATTTGATGCTGGTGCTAGTGACATCACCGAGGGAATGAAGATAGCTGCAGCTTCAGCAATAGCGGCAGCCGTATCAAGTGATGATCTCTCCCCGGAATTGATTATTCCTACAGCGTTCGACCGTTCTGTCGTTCCGGCAGTATCAGCTGCGGTTGCAACAGCAGCCGACGCTGACGGTGTCACCCGCGGTTAGAGACGCTTCAGAATCGTAAATTTGTGGTTGTAGGCGGATGTCTGTTTAGCGGCTCAATGTCGGAAACTTGAAGATAGAAGCCTTGTAAATCACAGAAAGCCAGGGGATCTGACCCCTGACTTCCTAGTGTGGTCGGGACCGGCGTCGATCCGGTGACCTCACGCTTTTCAGGCGCGCGCTCTGCCAACTGAGCTACCCGACCGCGGTCCCGACGGGATTTGAACCCGCGACCTCCGGCTTGACAGGCCGGCGTGAACTCCAGACTTCACCACGGGACCAACCGTGCTTGCTGCTATATATCAAACAAGCAAGAGGTTGAATTCTGGCGTGACGAGCCTCTTATTGCAACTTGTGAGGATTTATTCATTCGGAAGAGTCAGCACGAAATCTCGGATCGAGCTCCTCATCGGTGACTGGCCGCATCAACAATTCGATTGCGTTCCAAAGAGTGCGCGATATGGGATCAAACAAGATCGGGAAGACTACGCCGATAGGAGCGGCGATCAGCAACAAGGTAGCCGTTGACACATCCGTCCCAAGTACAACCAAACTAAGAGCGACCCCGATCAGAACGAGGCCAGCGCTTGTCACGGTATTAATCGCTACGGCACCAAGGGAGTGACCTTCCATGCGCTCGAAGTGGAGTCCGCACTTAGGGCAATCTTGAGCCATTGAGAACATCCCCCATTGTTCGAACAACCCTCGTGCACCACATACACCACAAGCCATTGTTAGTCCGCGCCACAGAACCTTCATGCGGCCATCACTCTTCTCAATTGACTTGCCAGATTGCCGCGCTGCCCCACCTTGACTCTTTCAAGATTCCTCCAGAAAGCCAACGACTGAAGTTCGAGGGCAAGGCTTTCCACAACGCCGTCCTCTACTTTTGAGGGTTCAGAGTGAACCGCTGGGACGTGCAGGACTCCACTCTTGGTATCAGCTCGTACGTCTACTCGAGCGCGTAATTCGTTGTTGTGCAGGAACGGTAAAACGTAATAGCCGTGCACTCGTTTCTTCGCGGGGACATAAATCTCCAAGCGATACTTGAATTGAAAGAGGCGTTCCACACGAGGCCTAAACCAAATAAGAGGGTCGAAAGGGCTCAGGAGTACTGACTTAGAGTTAACGGCCGCGGACTTGGTACCCCTTTGCACGTAGCCCGGGCGGTCCCAGCCCTCCACTTCCATTTCAAGCAATTCGTTGTTTTCTACTAACTCCTGAATTCGTTGCTTGCCTTCCCGTTTCGGAAGACGGAAATAGTCGACTAAATCCTCTGCTGCTCCAACACCCAGATGGCCGGCTGCTCTTTTAATTAATTCAGCTTGCGCTTCAACTTCGTCAAGCGACTCATTGAGAATCTCCGAAGATATAACCCTTTCTGATAGATCGTAATAGCGGGTGAAATTGTGGCGATGGCTAACCGATACCCGTCCGATCCAAAACAACCACTCCAGAGCAATCTTTGAATCTGACCAGCCCCACCACGGGTCTCGCCTCCGATTTTTTTGGAGCTCACCGGCACTTACGGGACCGTTTGCACGAACATAGTCCTCGATTTGTTGAACAAAGTTCGGGTTCTCTGAGACAAAGCGCCGGATCCCTTTCCACAGTTCACCATTTTCGGCCCGTCGCATGCGCCACTTAAACAACGCTCGGTCTCGCTCTGGAATAAAGCTGGCTTCATGACACCAATACTCGATCAACTCGCGGCGTTTGTAAGTCGCGTCGTCTAGTAACTCCAATAAAGCATTATGAGAGCCCCCAAGCCGACTTCGAAGCACTAATAAATGAGACCGGGCAACTGCGTTTACTGCATCAATTTGTAGGACACCGAACTGTTTAAAAGCGCGTCTCAAATGCCGAATGTCAAGTCGAGTCGAAACTGGTGAACTTTTATGATCCAAGCCCTGTGCAGATATAGCCAACGATCTCGCCTGCAACGAGGAGATCTGGCCGTCTTTCACAACCGTGGTTTCAAGATGAAGATCTCAGACGAGATTCTCAGCGTTCTTCTTTAAAAATTACGTGTTGGCGAATCACTGGGTCGTATTTCTTCAATTCGATCCGCTCACGAGTATTTGTTTTGTTTTTACGCGTTGAATATGTGTAGCCCGTTCCGGCAGTTGACTTCAGCTTGATCACTGGTCGCTTATCGCTCTTTGCCATCAGACTTTCTCCCCACGACGACGGAGGTCAGCTAGAACTGACTCAATTCCACGTTTGTTGATGATCTTGATTCCTTTAGCACTCACCATCAAAGTTACGTGACGCTTTTCGTTCGGTACGTAAAACTTCTTTTTCTGAATATTCGGCTTAAACCAACGCTTGTTACGGCGATGAGAGTGAGAAACAGTAAAACCAGTTGTAGGTCTGCGACCGGTGACTTGACAGACGTTGCTCATAGAAACTCTCAAGATCAGGAGTGGCTCTACGGCCACTGGAATAACGACGTTCAAGGCTAACACCGAGGTGAGCTAAACACGATCTCCTGGCGGGCATGGTCTTCTAAACGTGAGGAATAATTTCCTGACCAATTCGCTCAAGGACTTCAAATCTTGGATCAAAATTAGGAAGAATCATTAACTGATCAAGTCCGCGTTCTTCAAGCTGCTGAAGTCGATCGATCACCTCACTTGCCGTCCCGACAATGCACGTCGCGTCTATGAGCTCGGGAGTCACGAAACGCTCTTCTTCCGGGATTACCCAACAGTTATGCCCGGCGTGTATCCGTTGATGAATTCTTTCGGGGTCATAGTCGGCGAGCATTGAGGTGTACTCATCCCAAATGTCGTCAAGGCGGCTTCCAGGTGATCGACCAAGTTGACGGTACTGGTCGTAAGAGTAATGCACCGACGCCATAGCCATAGCTCCAGCTTCTGCTTTAACCCGAGGACTTTCGATGGTTTCTCCATCTTCAAGAACCACAATTGTGGTGAGAGAGCACGTCAAATAATTCTCCCTATCAAGTTCCCGTCCCGCCTCAGCGGCCCCCCGTTCGATCATTTCCCACGTGCGATCCATTGCTTGCGTATCGGGTGGTATCGACAGGACCGCGCCATCAGCATGCTTCCCCGCTAATGCCAATGACTTTGGACCGAAGCCCGACACGTACAACGGAATGGGATCTTCGAAATTTACAAATCCCTTATCGGGCATGATGTGCCGAATGGGACTCACGTGACCTCCGAAAGAGTGTTCAGCTTCCTCACCCTTGAGCAAAGGCTTAATTGCTTCGAGATACTGATCAAACTCAGCAATTCTTTGGGGCTTATGACCCATGATGCGCATAGCTGTATTACCAGTTCCTAGACCAAGAAAAGTCCTGCCTGGGGCGAGGGCATTAATTGTGGCGATCGACGCAGCCGTTACTGGTGCCGGTCGCGTACCTGAAACTGACACGCCGGTGCCAATGTTGATTGTGCTTGTCCGATCAGCGACTAAAGCTAGAGCGGCGTAACAGTCAGACCACAACATCTGGCTATCCGCAAGCCACGCGTGTGAATATCCGAGCTCCTCGGCTCGAACGACATAATCGATATCCCCGACATGTGAAGCAACGCAAACACCTATATCCATGACGAGACTCTAGGACACAACACCTATCGCTCGCCCAGCGCGAATAGTCCGCCTTCTCTGGAACCGATATAGATTCGGCCCTCCCAAACCGTCGGCGTTGCCTCTAGACAGCCACCGATTTCTACTCGCCAAATCTCGATGGGTTCCACATCTGGCTGCTCAACCCCATATGCCCGCAAATGGCCGCCGCAGTCCCCAATTAGGAGAATGTCTTCCACGACAACCGGAGAACCCCATAGCGGTCCCTCGAGACTGATAGACCACAAAACTTTTCCCGAATAACGATCTAGTGACATGAGCTTGCCGGAGTTCGTTGCGACAAAGAGCACGTCCCCATGCAACGCAGGTGTGCTCCAAAATCCCCCAGGCAAAGTTCTGTCCTCATGAACAGACCAGACCACCGGTGTTTCAGGTTTCGACGGGTCCAGCTTTACTAGCTGACCGACTTCTTGTGATCGAGTAGTAGCACGTTCGTATTCTGCTGCCACGTAAAGGAAACCTTCATCATCAATAACAATCGTGGCATCAACGTCATCTCCCATCCACCAACGAAAATTACGAACAGGGTCATCACCGGTCTGCAGTGGAGAGAGGTCCCACCCCTGAACAAGGCCACCAGAGTTTGCGAACCAAACTGTGTCGCCTGAAATCGCTAAAGAATTTTCGATCGACACATTGTTATCTCCAAGGGCGGCAAGTAACTCACGGTCCCAGCCGGGGGCTTGAAAAACAATTTCAGGATCTACTGCGACCCTGCCCGAAGGTTCTAACGAGCGATTTAAGCGAACTATGTGAAACCAACTGTTTTCGCCACCGGTAATCAAATAATCTTTAAGAATCAGCGGAGCGCCATCCCAGTCATCGTTCCACATCATCGGGTTGACCTCGTCACCCGCCATACTCCAAAGCTCGACAAGACGGTCAGGCCGATCGAAGGCCAAGATCCTTAATTGCCCATCTCGAGAGCCGCTGTAAATGAGAGGGAAACCGTCCGGGTCCACCGTAAGAGAGCCCTTTACGATGTCGCCGGTAACGAATGGCTCCAAGATAGGAGTACCGGTCGATGCGTTTAAGACATGGATACCGCGGTCGTATGCGCCGATCGCCAACCAGGTTTCATTTTCTAATTCCCATACAGCTGGTTGACCCGTCCATCCGATGCCGCACCAATTTGTAGTTCGACCGCCCGTTGTTGATAGTGAACATAAATCCCCCTGTTCGGGAAAACGCCAAAGGACTTCTGGCATTAGTGGAACAGGTCCACCTCCATACCAAGAACGTGTAGGCGACCCGCGAAATGTCAACACCCCGCGTACCTTGTCCCCCCAAGGGCGACCTACTGCTTGGGGATCCCACCAACCTTTATATGGCGGAACTGGCGCGGTTGGTTCGACAGCGGGAGCCAGAGACGTCGTCGACCTTGGTGTCTTCGACAGTGGCGCTGATGTTGTCGTAGACGTCTGAGGTCTCGACGAAGAAGTTGGCACCTGCTGTGCCAGAGTGGTTGAGGCGGCCATTCGGTCATCTGAAACGTCATTGGAACAGGCAGCTAGGGCGAGAAAGAGGAGAAGAAGTATGAACCACCGCCAACCTGCCAGCGATCCCGATTTATTAAAAACCCTGAGATCAGAAGATGACTTGCTCATTGTGGATCAGATCCTATTCGGGGCCGATGTAGTGGCGATGATCATTGATTCTCATCCAACATTCATCTTGAGGAGATAAACCGATCACTGATGGACAGAGCCCAACGCGCCCCAGAAGCCTTTACCGTTGTGGGTATCGTCGACGACGATCGCCGAATTCGCAACGCCCTAGAGCGCGCGCTCAAAGCAGAAAATTATCAAGTGGTAACTGCATCGGATGGGTTGCAAGCTTTAGAAATTGCAGATGCAGTTGATCTGATGATCCTTGATTTGACCATGCCGCATCTTGGTGGAATCGAAGTGTGCCAGCGGTTGCGTTCTGAAGGTTCAGAATTGCCAATTTTGTTGCTAACGGCACGTCAAGAAACTGAACACCGTGTAATGGGCCTGGACTCTGGGGCTGACGACTACTTGGCAAAGCCGTTCGCTCTTGATGAATTACTGGCGCGGGTAAGAGCGTTACTGAGACGGAATAAGCGTGAAGCCGTCTCAACTGAGCAGCCCCTTCTATGTTTTCAGGATCTGTGCCTAGATAGGCAAGCTCACCAGGCCTACAGGGACAATCAACTCCTGGACTTAACGCGAACGGAGTATGAGCTACTCGAACTTTTTCTAGAACACCCCAACCAAGTGTTGACCCGAGACCAAATATACGCCGCTGTTTGGGGCTACGACGCAACGCTGGCGTCGAACAGCTTGGAGGTCTACGTGGGGTACTTACGCCGCAAAACGGAAACTAATGATCGTGAACGACTAATCCGAACCGTCCGCGGTGTCGGTTATGTCCTTAGGGCCTCATGAGTTTTCGCGCCCGGGTAGCAGTTCTAATAGCGATGGTCGTAGCAATCGTCGTAGCGGTTGTAGCCGGAAGCTTCTTGTATATGGCTAGAGCTACATCACTGCGAACTTTGGATGACACACTGCGAGATCGGGCAGCTGTGGTGGTGCAGTTGGGCGACAAATTAGGACGCCCACAAGAATTTGATCGACGGCTGTTCGGAAGATACGCGCCTGATGACGTGTTGCTCCAGGTTTTCGACACTAGAGGCCGCATCTGGGCGAGCAACGTTGAACCTTTGCCCATTACCCGCGACGACCTAGCTATTGCTCGCGGCAATTCTCGCAGTCGAATCGGTACCAGCGAAGTTGCTGAATATCGGATGCGGATATTGACGGTCCCATTAAAGATGCCCGGTCGTGCCGTGATGATCGCCCGTCCTATGGATGAGGTAGATAACTTACTGGCGGGTCTATGGCGGATCAGTCTCCAGATTTTCGTAATCGGCGTTGCCGGGGCAGGCATTTCTGGTTTTGTCATAGCGAGTCGGGTTGTCCGCCCGGTGAAACGTTTAACCCAAGCGGCTAACGACGTGGCAGTCACTCAAGACGTGGATCAGCCGATCGAAGTTCAAAGAGATGACGAGTTTGGTCAACTAGCTGCAAGTTTTAATCAAATGCTGAGCGCATTGAGTGCTTCTCGAGAACAACAGCACCGCCTCGTGACCGACGCAAGTCATGAACTGCGTACGCCGATAACTAGTCTTCGGACAAATTTGGAACACATCCAAAGGTCAGCGTCAATTCCAGAGAACGAACGTCAGGAGATTCTGGACGATGTGCTGTTTGAACTCGATGAGTTAACCGGGTTGGTAACTGAACTGGTTGAACTTGCAACGGATCGACATCAAATGGACGATCCTTCCCTAGTTGAGCTCGATGACTTGGTTGACGTTGTTGTCCAGCGGCACCAGCGGCGAACATCTTCTCCGATTGAACTCACAGCAGAACCATGCCAAGTGATGGCTGTCCCGGCGCTTCTCGAGAGGGCGATATCAAACATGCTTGATAATGCGCTTAAGTGGAGTCCACCAGCAGCTGCCATTCACGTGGAGGTCGTCGATGGTTCCGTGACGGTGCGCGACGACGGTCCGGGAATCTCTCTTGATGAACGCGAACGAGTATTTGAGCGGTTCTATAGGTCCGAAGATGCAAAATCATCGCCTGGCTCAGGATTAGGTCTGTCGATTGTTCGTCATGTGGCCGAGAGTTTTGGTGGCGATGCGCGAATTCTCGACGAAGGAGATCGAGGTACAGCGGTGAAACTCTGGTTACCGCCGATCAACTAAAAGAAGTGGGATCGAGGTAGCCCCATGCAGAAAACGGTGGCACCCCCAACGGGATTCGAACCCGTGCTGCTGGCGTGAAAGGCCAGTGTCCTAGGCCGCTAGACGATGGGGGCTAGCAGGCCCAGACTAGAGCCGATGCGTCAGGAAACCACCGATCCTGTAAATCGAAGTGCTAGTTATTTGCCACATCAACCAGTTCACCCAACAAATGACTCAAATAGTGGTAGATAGCTCGTTGCTGTTGTTCTTGGTCGTTTTCATCTCTAAAGGCTGGTTCGTCATCCTCACTGACGTCTAGGTGAGTGCCGAGAACGAGACGCAAATCGTTGATACTCGTAATCCAGGCAATCAAAGTCTCAGGACTCAGTTCCTCATCCCGAAGAGTCGACTCCACCACATCTAGATGGGCCAGTCTCCGTTCTAGTAATTGATCGCGCATCAAACGCTGATACTTATGTTCCTGCTCGGCGTCCTCGACATAGGCCGTAGGGTACAAACGCCGGATTGAAGGATCGACTGACCCCTCGGGCGACGTGGAGAGAACCAACTCCCTTAACTGCTCGATGAGTTCAGCGATTAGGTGACGTTCTTCATCCGTAATTTTTATTTCAACAAAACCGTTTCGTTTCGTTCGAAAGCGTCGGCCGAACTTCACGTTATAAATCCTTTTGCATTGTCGCCCATAACCCGTACTCGTGAAGCCGAAAGACATCCAACTCAGCTTTTTCTCGAGTGCCGTTAGATACAACAGCGCGACCCTTCTCGTGTACATCGAGCATTAACTGTGTTGCCTTTTCGGTGCTGTAACCAAAAAGTTTCTGAAGAACAAACACCACATAACTCATCAGATTTATAGGGTCGTTCCACACCAACACCACCCAAGGAACATCTTCATCGGTGAATGACTCCGGAATTTCTTCGCCAGTCAGCAGCGGAGAGCTTTCAACTTCTGCTCCGCTCTCGTTCAAAGTCACAGAGGGCAAGAAATAAGACACGTCACCCTGCCTTAACCGTTTGAGTCGTAGACACTAGTAGTAGCCGGATTGCCATCACCCAAAGAACGGTCGCTCCCGCAATGTGACAGGCGACTAACACAATTGGCAGCTTTGTGAAGTACTGCACGTAGCCAATCAGGGCTTGACCTAGCGCTACCAGCAAGAAAACGTTTACCCGGCGAAAAAAGTGGCTGTCGGTATCGTTGCGGACTCTCAACCTCAACATGATTGAAACGGCTAGTAACGCCACAACTGTACATCCGTGGATTCTCGCAACACTTGGGAACGAGAATCCCAGACGCGCAACGTTTTCATCACCACCGTGAGGGCCCGTCGCAGTTACAAATGTGCCTGCAACTATGACCACTGCAGTCATGAACACGATCAGGTAGGAGTGATATCTCAGTGAAGAACTAACCAATGTTCTTCCGACAGATCGTCGATTTGGGCGGGCCAGATCCTCAAGTACAACTGAGTTCCAAATAAGAACCATTGACAACAAGAAATGACCCATCACAATGGGAGGCGATAGGTGAGTGAGAACAGTTATTGCCCCTAGAGCGATTTGCGCCGCGACGCCAATGACTAATCCCCATGACCAAACGGTGAGGGCGCGCACCGGCGGTACCCGCCTCAACGAACCCAAGACCGCTAAGACAACAGCGAGCGACACGAGACCGGTAACCAACCGGTTACCAAATTCCACCCAAGCGTGAAAATCCGCCTCTGGAACCAACTGACCAGGTTCACAATTCGGCCAGTCACTGCAACCTAATCCACTACCCGTGAGCCTTACAGCCGCGCCCGACACCACTATTGCGGACAGAAGCCACAGCGCATATCGAGTCAACCAGTGGTATTGACGAGGGTTCAAATGGACGATTCTCACAGTAATGAACCTAGGACTTAAACAACATTCTGCGCGAATCGTCTCATCTAGTTGGGTCACCGAGCGTTTGGGTCGTATCGTGGCGCACGATGGAGTACAGCACGACAGCCATCGAAAGTAATGGCAGAGGAACTTTGGCGACCGTAAACGCCTTTGTGATGCTCACTAAGCCGCGCATAATAGAGCTGTTGTTAATAACAACGGTGCCATCCATGATTCTGGCGCATGGAGGTATGCCGAGGCTGTCCCTAGTGGTGCTCACCATTGTCGGCGGTGCCCTAGCGGCTGGAGGCGCTAACACCTTCAATATGTATATCGACCGAGATATAGATCGCCTGATGGAACGAACCCAAGGTCGACCACTGGTAACTGGCGCTATCACCCCCCGGTCGGCACTCCTCTTTGGAATAGCGCTCGAAGTGGTCGCTTTCGTTCTCTTCTACCTATTCGTGAATTGGCTTTCAGCGGTTCTTGCTCTCGGCGCATGCCTTTTCTACGTGTTTGTTTACTCGCTTTGGTTAAAGAGAACCTCCAAGCAGAACATCGTTATCGGTGGCGCTGCAGGGGCCGCTCCGGCACTAATTGGATGGGCTGCTGTAACTGGGTCCCTTGGCCTCAACCCGATTATTTTGTTTGCAATCGTTTTCTTTTGGACCCCACCGCATTTCTGGGCTTTAGCGATCAAATACGCCGACCAATATGAAGCAGCCTCTGTCCCCATGCTTCCCGTTGTCACCAGCATCAAGGCAACAGCAACGAGAATGGTGATTTATACAGTCGTGATCTTTGGATTATCGATCTGGTTCCACGTTGCAGCAGACATGGGTTTTGTGTATTTATCGGTCGCTCTAATAGGTGGATTAGTGTTCCTGTGGCGTACTCTTGGGTTGCTTCGCAAACCGACTTCGGTGCAAGCCATGAAAGTCTTTGTTTACTCAAACGTCTACCTGGGGGCGCTGTTTATTGCTATGGCTATCGACGTGCTGACATATGGGACGACCAGCTGATGACGTCTGATCTAACGCCGGTCCAAAAAGACCTTAAGAGAACACAGCTTTCGAGTTACATGACTGGCAAGCTGGTGAGTAAAGTGCAGCTTCAGCACCTTCGCGGTTTCGACCGCGCTTTAAAGCACAGTCAGCCTTCGGGTAGACAAGAACCGTTATTTATCGAGGCAGCAATCAGCAGGACACGATGAGCGAAAACACAACCGCTTCAACTTCTCCCGGTGTGCCCGTGGAAGATCCGACACCATTTGGCTGGTTGACGACTGCCGACCACAAGCGAACCGGCCGACTTTTCATTATCAGCTCGCTCGCATTCCTCATCATGGGAGTCGTTCTTGATCTACTCGTTCGGTTAGACCTAACTTCGGCAACTAAATTTGTGAGTCTCGATGCTGACAGCTTCGCCCAAAGTTTCGCACTGTCGAGAGAAACTCTTGTCCTACTTTTCTTGATACCGGCGTTTCTTGGCCTGGCCATGTACCTGGTGCCACTTCAAATAGGTGCCTCAAACTTGGCATTTCCCAGAGCGGCCACTGCATCGTTTTGGATATGGAAAATCTCGGCCGTTGTTCTTATAGGGGCATACCTGGGTAATGGTGGCCCGTACGGTGGATGGGCAAATGGGGTTGACCTTCATCTACTTGCACTGAGTGGTTTGGTTATAGCGCTGCTTCTCGGTGCCGTCACCGTCGCAACAACTGTGATGACTCTGAGATCGCCGGGCTTGTACATGGATAAAACGCCGCCGTTCACATGGTCGGCGTTAGTGACAGCTTCGATGCTCGTGGTCAGCCTTCCCGTTCTTCTCGGCCAAATAGCGATCCTTTACATTGATCACCGCTACGGAAGAGTGTTCCTGCTCGGTAACTACGGAATATGGGAGCGAATCGACTGGATTCATAGAACACCCCAGTTATTCATCTACGTTGTTCCAGTACTTGGAGTAGCAGCAGAAATAGTGTTGGCCGCAGCTAAACGACGGGTCTTTGAGCCACTCGCCATGTACTTCACCATTGGCTTGGTCGGCCTTTTTGGCTTTGGTGCATGGACCAACTTTGCGATTACCGGAGAAGGAGCCGACATTATTGACGGCCTTGAAGGTGTTGTATTAGTCGCGCTCTATGCCGGAGCTTTAATTGCCACGGCGGGACTACTCGGTTTATTAGGTCTCGCCGTTATCCAGAACCGCAAACTGCCTAAAATAAGCACTTCCCTGCTAGCGGCTTTCGCCGCAGGCAAGCTTGTGCTTACTGGCGCCCTGGTCGGATTAGTCGGAGCAGCGGCTGACTGGCTCGAAATCGCTGGCCGCGGGAACGATGGAAACCCCCAACTACGAATGACCACTTGGGTAACCGGCCAACAATCGGTGTTGATCTATGGGGCAGGACTTCTTGGCTTACTCGCAGCCATCCATTGGTGGGCTCCAAAGATCTGGGGGCGTCAACTAAATGAGTTATTGGGCTTACTCAACTTCCTTGTTATTGGGGCGGGTGCTCTTTTAGCTTTCGTCGGGCCAGCCTTATCAGGCTTACTGACAGAACAACCTGACTTCGTATATGCCGACCCGAATGCAACCTCTCTTTACTCCAACTGGGTAGATGACACCGGAGCTGAAGGCCTAAGCGCCCTAGGCGTAGCAGGCACAGCACTTCTGTTGGCCGGGGCAGCATTGCTCATCCTCAATTTGTTTATCTCAATATGTTTAAAGAAGGGGACCGAAGCAACTGAAGATCCTTGGTCTGCCCAATCTCCAGAGTGGCTGCTACCGTCGCCCCCGCCAATAGGTGAAACTGACGAGTTACCAATGCTGACATCGGGCACACCGCTGCTCGACGCACAGGAAGAAAATGAGGAGGCAAACACCTGATGTCGGACATCACTCCAACACTTGCCTCAGGTCGCCCGCAAAGGCCTCGCACCCAACTAGTCGCGACGGGATTTGCTAGCGCAGTTTGCGCAATGATGATGGCTGGAGCGCTCGGTTTCTACATGGCGCGACGCCACGCATCGGGACCGCATCCTGGTAGCGACTGGCTTGATGGTCTCGCAGTGCCCAACCCGCAATTTGATTATGCCCTTCTGACTCTGGTGGCATCACTTGTGACCGCACATTGGGCGTTGTGGGCAAGCAGGCGACGAGACACAGCCCATGCATGGACAGCTATTGCAACCACCATTGTGCTGGGCCTCGGCTTTATCAACATGGTCATGTACAGCATGAACCGCATGGGGCTAGAAATTGGATCCGGCGAATATCAAAATCTCGCCTTTGCCACGACCGGCCTCGCGTTAGCAATTGTTGTATTGGGCCTCCTCTATATAGGTTTAATGGGCTTACGATCTTTAGGAGGCAGCGTCGGGCAACGGGGAAGTACATCCCTGGGCGCAGCAGTCTTCTTTTGGGATTTCGCAGCTCTTGTCTGGGCTGTGACTTGGTACACGGTCTACGTGGTGAAGTAGGAGAGTCATGCTCGGAATAGCAAGCAGATACTTCGCTGGTCGCGTAGCTGTCGCAACAGCAGCAGCAGTAGCGCTAGGTCTCCTTACAGGCATGGACGGGGACGGACACATAGTGATGTTCGGCACCATCGTGCTGGGAACCGCCGCTGCAGCATTCGCGCTGCTTGCAGGGCTGGCTCTAGCCATAGGAGACGGCGATTCTATAGATCGAGAAAGAGCTCACACTTATCCGGCGACTCCTGCATGGTGGCCGATTATGGGAGCTATTGGCATAGGCATCCTCATGGTTGGCCTCGTCGTAGACGGCTTTATCGCGATACTCGGCGTAGCGACACTTCTTGTCTCAGCAATCGAGTGGACCTTTAGCGCGTGGTCAGAACACCTCTCACAAGACCAGGAAGCCAACGCCCTAGAGCGAAAACGGATGATGGCCCCGTTCGAAATACCTCTTTATGGAGCGCTCGCCATTGCGCTCCCGGTGGTATTGGTGTCCAGAATCTTGTTGACGTCTAGCAAAAATGGAGCGAGTTGGTTCGCAATTATCGCCTCTAGCATCATCTTAGGATTCGCGTTTGTCCTATATGCCAAACCAGATCTTCGACGGGCGATAGTTGCTTCGGTTCTGGTACTGGGAGGCCTTGCGCTGATCGTCGGCGGTATTGCCGCCACTGCTCGAGGAGAAAGGGATTTCCATCACCACGGTGACGATAAACACCACGATGACCAGGGTCATCATGAAGACGAACACAATTCAAGCGACGAACACTCCGCACCGAATCTTGATGCTCCGGTGGTGATCCGATGAACGCAAAGAAAAGCACCTCAAACAAGACTCCCCGCGGTTCGATGAAACGCAGCGTGTTCAATATCCCCCGAATCCTGCGTCACGTGCCTCTTATTCTGTTAACGGCCTTCCTCACATCGTGCGCCACCGGTCGAATAGACCCAACTGACCCAGTTGGTGAAAACGCTAAACAAATCGACGGCATCATGAGGCTTTCGGGCTACATGGCGACTGCAGTTGGGATATTTGTTGCTATTGCCGTTGTTGTTGTGATCGTGAAATTCCGAGCAAAACCGGATGACGACCCCGACGAACTTCCAAAACAAATCCACGGGAATCGTAAAGCTGAACTGACGTGGACAGTGATTCCAGTGCTCTTGCTTGTATTCCTAGCGGTTGTAACAATCCCCGCAGTGTTTGACCTCAGCAGCAAAAGCGATGGACGGACGATACAAGTAGAAGGCCAGCAATGGTGGTGGCAATTTAGCTACGACGTTGACGAAGATGGCATACACGACATTGTCACGGCCAATGAAATCGTCATACCAGTGGGTGAAGAAATCAACCTCGATATTCGATCCAACGACGTCATCCACTCATTTTGGGTTCCACAATTAAATGGCAAGAAAGACGCAGTGCCTGGACGTGTCCATCAGTGGCGAATTAGTTCACCAGTCCCTGGGATCTTTTACGGTGAATGTGTCGAGTTCTGCGGATTGAGTCACGCCAACATGCAAATGCGAGCAGTGGTGTTAGAGCAAGATGACTACGACGCTTGGATTCAAGAACAGCTAACCGCCGCGACTATTCCCACCGATCCCGCTGCCAAGAGGGGATATGACCTTTTTGGAAGACATTGCGTTAGCTGCCATGTGGTGAATGGCGTTTACGAGTCAGCTGGTAATGGAAACGCAAATCTAACGTCCGGATATGCGCCGAATCTGACTCACCTCATGACTAGAACTTCGTTTGCTGGGTCAATCTTTGATATGTACAAAGATGACGGCTCCGTAAATATTGCTGATCTTCGCGAGTGGGTGCGCAATGCACCCGAAAACAAACCGTCACGTCCCGACAACCGTCAGGGAATGATTTCATTCGCAGAAACTCTTTCGAATAGCGAACTAGACGACTTAGTGACCTACTTATTGACCCTCGGTGGCCCGCCACCGCTAATGCCAAGTTGACCCGCCCCAATAGGCTTTCAGGAGATTGAGCCCAATGGCCCTAACAGAGGAACGCCCCGAAATCCTCGAACTCGAATCTGGAGACACAAGCGCCTCGACTGGTGCATTTGCTCGTCCTACGAACGCCACCGGATGGCGTGCTTGGGTTTTCACCGTTGACCACAAGAAGATCGGCATCATGTACGGCGTTGTCGCGATGTTCTGGTTCCTCTGGGGTGGCGTTGAAGCATTGCTAATCCGTGCTCAGCTTTTCACACCGAACGGCACCGTACTCACGGCGGAGCAATACAACCAGATTTTCACCATGCACGGAACCACAATGGTGTTCCTCGTGATTATGCCCCTGGCAGCGGCATTTGCTAACTACATTGTCCCCCTTCAGATCGGGGCAAGGGACGTTGCCTTCCCCCGAATGAACGCGCTTGGCCTATGGGTCTTTGTTTTTGGCGGGATTTTCCTTAATCTCAGCTGGTTCCTGGGCGGTGGACCAGATGGTGGTTGGTTCGCCTACGCCCCAAATACGGGCGTCACGTTCAGCCCGGGCGCTGGCATGGACTTTTATGCCCTTGGACTGCAGATAGCAGGTATCGCCTCTCTTGTCGGAGCTATCAACCTCATCGTCACGATTATCAATATGCGTGCTCCCGGTATGACGATGCTCCGGATGCCAGTTTTCACCTGGATGATTCTGGTTGTTCAATTCCTCCTCTTGTTCGCATTACCTGTGATCACTGTCGCCCTCATACTCCTGAGTTTCGACAGAACCTTCGACGCCAATTTCTTTAATGTTTCTATGGGCGCCGACCCCCTCTTATGGCAACACCTGTTCTGGATTTTCGGGCACCCAGAGGTCTATATATTGATCCTCCCGTCCTTCGGCATCGTTTCAGAAACTCTGCCCGTGTTCTCCCGAAAGCCATTATTTGGCTACTCAGTTATTGTCATCTCCGGAGCCGCAATAGGTTTCATGGGTTGGGGAGTTTGGGCTCACCACATGTTTGTATCCGGTTTAGGACCAGTGGGGGTCGCTGCCTTCTCGGCGACAACCATGTTTATTGCTGTGCCCACCGGTGTAAAGATTTTGAACTGGATCGCAACAATGTGGGGAGGGAACCTCAAATTCACAGTCCCGATGATGTTCTCGGTCTCACTGGTGTCAATGTTTACTATCGGTGGCCTATCGGGTGTTATGCACTCAGTAGCGCCAGCTGACACTCAACAAACTGACACGTATTTCATCGTTGCCCACTTCCATTACGTTCTATTCGGAGGGGCGCTGATGGGCCTCTTCGCAGGGATGTATTACTGGTGGCCTAAAGCCTTCGGATACAAGCTCGGTGAGTCGCTCGGAAAATGGCACTTCTGGCTTCTATTAGCTGGCTTCAACATGACGTTTGGGCCGATGCACATCCTCGGACTACAGGGTATGGCTCGTCGCCATAGTCGATACGGTCCCGAAGACGGCTTCGACTTTTGGAATGCCGTGGTCTCGATCGGAGCCTTCATAATTTTGATAGGAATGATCGTCTTTGCGGTGAACATTGTCCGCTCTTGGCTCGGATACAAAGCCGGTACCGTTCCGCAGGAACCAGCGGATCCCTGGGACGGGCGGACCCTCGAATGGGCCATACCGTCACCCACACCTGAACACAATTTCGATTACGTACCGGTAGTAACCGACGTGGATGATTTCTGGCATAAGAAATATCAACCCGATGCGAATGGGAAACTTCGCAAAATCGCCGACGGTAACGCCATTGCCCAAAAGGGTGACCAACATCCGCACTTACCGTCGCCCTCATACTGGCCGATCGTTCTAGCCGCCGCATTGCCATTAATTGCCCTCGGACTTATCTACAACTTGTGGATTACGGGTATAGGTCTCGTTCTTCTACTTGGCGCTATGTACGGTTGGAGTTTGGAGCCCGCGACCGATCCCGACGCAGGTCATGATGGCCACGGAGACGATCACGGAGACGACCATGGGCCCGACAACCATGATCCGGACGGTAGTAACGAAGCCGAAAGCGTGACCGCAGAGGAGGCCCCAGTTGACTGACGTCGCAGAATCTTCGACCAGCGAGCTTGCCTACGGTCGGACGGAATGGGATGACTACCATCACCTACCAACCAACACAGGCTTGACCAACGAAAAGATCACAATGTGGTCTTTCTTGGGCTCAGATTGTTTGCTTTTCGGTTCGCTAATCTCGACCTATCTCCTGCTCCGGAATCGGGTCGGCCCTGCGACTAGCGGGCCAACCGCCGCCGATCTTTTCGACATTCCCTTTACCTCAGTTAGCTCATTTGTCCTACTAATGAGTTCTCTCACGATGGTGCTGGCGGTGACGTCAATACAACGGGCTGAAATGGAGCGCTGCAAACTATGGCTGCTGACAACAGCAGCCCTTGGCGCCATCTTCATTGCAGGTCAGGTTTACGAGTTCACTAGCTTCTATCGAGAAGGCCTCGGGTTCACCACCAACATTTCCTCCTCCGCGTTTTACACACTGACCGGCTTTCACGGTGTCCACGTATCTCTAGGCATTGTGATGCTCGTCACAATGTGGGCACTTGTTTCCGGTGGGCAGTTAGGTCCGGAACGAGCAGAAACTATTGAGATAATTGGCCTCTACTGGCACTTTGTTGACATCGTCTGGATCGTTATCTTCGCGGTCGTCTACCTAATCCCCTAGGAGCACTAGTCATATGGAAACCGTTGCTGCTTCCGAAGAAGAGGCTCACGAAGAGCACCACGATCATGGCTTGAGTGATGTTGGCTACATCAAAATTGCGCTCATCCTTGGAGTGCTGACCGCTGTAGAAGTCGCCACATACTTCTGGGATTTTGGCATTCTCGAAGTCCCGTCTCTCTTGATTCTAATGGTCGTTAAATTTCAGATCGTCGTCTCATACTTCATGCATCTGAAATTTGATAGCAAGGTCTTTACCTACGTATTCGTAACCGGTCTTATCCTTGCCTGTGCTGTTTTCGCCGCTATGGGGACCTCGATGGTGTTTTGGCAGAACCCTTCCGGTTGCGATCTGAGCGCGTTTTGTTGATCAGATTAGGTAAATCAAATCAATATCGAATTTAACTAAGACGCTCCACCCGCTACCTTCAACAGTTGTGATCGACCTTCGACGCTTACGAGATGACCCGGCTTACCGAGCTGGAGTTGAAAAAAAAGATGTAGAAGCTGAGCAGATTGATGCTGTACTTGATGCTGACGAGCGACGTAGATCAGCAATGCACAAGGCAGAAGAGGCTCGCGCAGCGCAAAACGCCGCATCCAAAGAAATAGGTCGAGCTGAACCAAGCGAGCGAGAGTCCAAAATTGCAGAAGCCAGCAGACTCAAGTCAGAACTTGAAGCTCTTGAAGCTCTTGAGGATTCTGCAACCAAAGAGCTCGAAGAGCTCGCTCTGAAAATTCCCAACCCAGCACATGAAACAGTGCCGGTGGGTGGAGAAGATGACTTCAGCACTGAAAAAGAAGTCGGCGAGCAGACACCTCCGCCACCACACGATCATGCAGAACTGGGAGAGCTTTTAGGTCTCGTAGATAGTGAGCGTGCTGTCAAAAATAGCGGCAGCCGGTTTGCGTACCTAATGGGACCAGCGGTGCGACTCGAATTTGGGCTTGTCCAATTCGCCTTTGATGTTCTCGAAAAATATGGGTTTGTGCCAGTGGTTCCCCCCGTGCTGGTTAGAGAAGAAATGATGATCGATGCGGGCTTCTTCCCTACGGACAGACATCAGGTCTACGAAATCGCCGGCGACGATCTTTTCCTTATTGGTACTTCTGAGGTCGCACTAGCGGGCCTCCATAGGGGCGAGCGGTTAGACCGTGATGCTCTGCCCATCCGCTACGCGGGCTTCTCATCATGTTTCCGACGCGAAGCTGGAACATACGGCAAAGACACCAGAGGAATCTTCCGGGTCCATCAATTCGACAAAGTGGAAATGTTTTCATTTTGCGACCCAGATAACAGCTGGGAGGAGCTAGAGACACTGAGATCCATCCAGGAGGAAATCGTTTCCGCTTTGGAGCTGCCGTATCGCGTCATCAACGTTGCGTCAGGAGACCTTGGTTCGGCAGCTGCAAAGAAATATGACCTTGAAGTGTGGCTGCCCTCTGAAGGCGCTTACCGTGAAGTGACTTCTTGTTCCAATTACACCGACTATTCGGCGCGGCGCATGAGCAGTCGCTACAGAGACGAGAACGGAACCGGTTTGCTACACACCTTGAATGGAACCGCTTGCGCAATTTCCAGAACCCTCGTGTTTCTTATGGAAAATGGTCAGCAAAGCGATGGGTCGATCGCCATTCCTGACGCACTGCAGAGCTATGTAGGATTCGATTCTGTGCCGGGTGCGGCTAAGTAAATCCCCAACGGATGCCAATCCAAGCCGCCCCGACGCCGCTAAACAATGTCGCCGCAAAATAGGCAGTTGCTAATAAACGAGAGCGCGAAAGAAGATCAGCCAGCTCGCGCGCCAACCCCGAAACTGTTGTCATGGCGCCGATCCCGGCAGTTCCGATAACTGTCATGATCGGATCGCCTAAACCTGCGAAATAACCCAACGCCCAAGCACCAGTGGTGTTCAAACACCAAGTACCAAATATTCCCCAGCGACCGCTTACCGCCCAACGGGTTGTCGTTCCTAACGCTGCCGCAACAACGAATAAAACAACAATCATTGTCTATCTCCCAACGACTTTCCGAGATCGAAACCAACTCCGCAACCCACGATGGTCGCTAGAGCTATAAGCGCAGCGAAAGACCACCGTTGACCTTCAAGAGCTGCGCCCAAAGAAACAGCAAGGGCAGCAAAACTGGTTAAGGAGCCGCATAATCCCACTGTGAACCAAAGAGACTCCCACTTTGCATGACGTGAGCTAGACGCCCAGCCAATCAAGATGCACCCGCAAATGTTTGCGGCTAAAAGGCCGCAAGATTCCCCCGCGATTACTCCTAAAGTCCATCGAGCGCCCGCGCCGATAACTGCGGCAATTAATACAGCAGTTGCAACTCGCGTTGTCATGGCATAGTGCCTAGTGGACAACCCGAACTCAAAAGGTGATGCAACAAGTGAATTCCTTACAACAAATTCGTGAGGCTCTAATGACCGAGGGTCTGATGGAAGAGGACGCTCCTTCAAATCCTATGGATTTGTTTGAGTCGTGGATTGCTTATGCAGAAGAGCTCAAGTTTCACAATGCAAATGCGATGACTGTGGCAACGGTTGATTCGAATCTGGCGCCTTCTGCGCGAAATGTCCTATTGCGAGGGCGACTGGGGGAGAGCCTGGTGTTTTACACCAATTATGAAAGTGATAAAGCCGTTGATCTAGACCAAAATAACAAAGCGGCAGTGCTAATGGGTTGGCTGGAAATAGAGCGACAAATACGGTTTACGGGTGAAGTAGAAAAAATCGACGAGAGAAGCAGTGATAAATATTTCTCATCACGAGCACGTGGATCCCAAATATCGGCTGTCGTGTCAAAGCAAAGCCGGCCAGTAGCCAGTCGAAATGAGATCGAAGCGGCATGGAGTGCGCTCGACGCTGAACTAGCTGATCTCTCGCCCGTCCGTCCTGATCATTGGGGCGGGTATGTTTTCACTCCCAACTCGATTGAGTTCTGGCAGGGTCGACCTAATCGGTTACACGACAGACTCCGCTATCGACAAAAGGATGGCGCATGGATACTGGGTCGGCTCGCGCCTTGAAACTTTGGTTTACTCGTTTCGATTGGACCAATCGAGCGCTGCTGTCGCTAGGCCGTTGATCAAAGCTTCGTGATGCGGAACTCTTCCAGGCCCCTTAAAGCCAGTCCAAACTGGGCTCTTACCTCGGATTCGCGGAGGTAGTTCCACCTGCACTCCTCCGCCTTTAGCAAGGTTCACCGGATTGTTTCGATGTTGACCGCGCAGAGCAGGTGGTATAGCAGAAATCTCGTGGACTATTTCATAGTGAGGTAAGTAAGGGATTAGCCGACACGCTACGAATTCGGCCAGATCACGGTTTTGGCCACCCAATAAAACAGATCGAAGCAAGTCAGGTCTCCCAAACCCATGTATTGCCACGACCACATCTACATGGTCAAGGAAAAGCTTTAGATTTCGTGACTCATCAGGGCTCACAAGATGTGAAGGGATATGCCACTGGTCATCTGGACCTTGTAAAACTCCGTAGTACGAGGCTCCCGACCGTTCCGCTGCTGCAGAGGCAATGTCGTCCGTAACTTCCTCTAGCCAGCCGCCGTGGAAGGCCATGAAGCCAAAACGTGAGCCGAGCTGGAGCACCTCGCTAATGCCTGGCATAGACAAGAGAGCCTCGAAAGGGCGATCGCGTTCCAATAATTCATGATCTCCCAGGTGCAATGCCACTAACTGTTCTCCTCGCTTGTCTCTATTGGTGATTTATTAGGCTGCAATAACCAGACGATCAAACCGAGAGCAATAATTACAGTTAGTAAAACTCCTGTCCTGACACCACCAATTTCACCGATAGCGGTGCTGAGGCTCGAACTCCATCCTTCGACAGATGTCACCAGAAAGTTTGAAGAACTACCGGTCCTCTCAATCAGCCAGAAGACCACAAGGTAAATGCCAGCGAGCAGCATCAGTATCCCCGAGGCGCGGTCGATGAAACGGACCATCGATCTGACTTTTTCGAGGAACGATGAGCGGGCCAAGGCCAAACTCATCGTAAGGGCCAACAGGGTGATGGTCATCCCAGCGGCATAGAAGAGAAATGCGATGATCCCAGCTGTAAAGCCAGTAACCGATGTAGAAACCACGACAATGAAAGTTGGTAGAGCGCACGAAATTGAAGCGACTGCATAAGAAACACCGAAAAGGAACAAGTTCCGCAGATCCTTTCCACCAGTGCCTCGTTCGAACTTCGGAAAAGCGAAATCGAGACGCTTGCCTGCGGTCACCGCACTTCCGAAGACGATTAAAAGCGTGCCAATACAAATTGCGATCCAGGGAACTATTTCCCGGATAACGGTTAAGCCGGCAGAAACTAGTAAGCCTGTCGCCCCGAAAACTATGAGAAAGCCGCCCGAAACTGCTGATCCCGTCCATAGGGCGCGGCTAACACTTGTGTTCGGACCGGGTTCCGCGTTGGCTTCGATACCGAGGAAATAAGACAAATACGCAGGCAACATTGCGAACCCGCAAGGATTAATGGTGGCGATTATGCCCGCGGTAAAAGCGAACGCAAGATTTAGGTCATTCATAATCGGCAAAACCTTCGAGTCGCGAAATAAGCCCCTCGTAGTTGATTACTCCGCTGTGGCTTTCCAAAATCTGTCCGTCTTTCGAGATGAACACGGTGGTAGGCATGGCGAATCCACCCAGCTCTATGAGTAAGTCGTTTTCGTCCAAACCAACTGAGTATGTCACGCCCGTAGATCTAACTAACTCAAGAGCGGGACGCCTACCCTCCACGGCGAGGCCGAGAATAGTGACCCGTTCACCGTGATTCGCATGGAGCTTCTCGAAGTCCGGCATTTCCTTTACGCAGGGAGCGCACCACGAGGCAAAGAAGTTGACAACTAAAGGTTTTCCGGCAAACGAGCCCAGCGACTGCTCTTCGCCTTCGAAACCCCTGAATGTCAGTTGGTAGACGCTGTCTGTCGAAGCAGCAAAAACTGAATCGTTTGCATTGGTACTTTCTGATGGGCCTCCCTTACCAGCGAATAAAAAGATTGATGCGCCCGCGATGTAGAGCACCAGAAGACCAATCAATCGGCGTCTCCATGAATGGGTCATATCGCTCTCAGTGTCGATCCGGGGTCGGTAGTAGTCACGGTACCCCTTGAACACGTCAGAGCCCCCAGGATCGTCGATCCCAGGGGCTCCTCGACCAAGTCGGCTTGACGATTGCTGTTAGATGTCCGTTTCGGAAACCTTCAGCGGTCTCATCCCGACGGGTCTGCAAAGAAGTAGGTGAGGGTCCAACTTCTCTGTGCGATTAAGCAGGTATCAGTTCCGGCGGAACTGGAACTTCGTCGACTGCTATTACAGGGCGTGCCTCTTTGGGTGGCCTGCCCCGGCCTCGTTTGCCGATAACAATTCGACCGTTTTCGATCAGCTGCCCACCCCAGATGCCCCAAAGTTCCTTTCGAGTGAGAGCAGCTTCAAGGCACTCTTCGCTGACCGGACACTTAGCGCACATGGCTTTCGCGCGCGCTTGGTGGGCGACGTTGTCTGAAAAAAATAGATGGGTCAAAGTCCCGTTGTTGTCGTTGCAGCGGCCAGCTACGTTCCATTGGTCTTCGGTTTCGATGAGAAGTTCCAGCATTGGTTTCTCCTTCTTCTTTCTGTTGACTGACTGAGAACTGGATTTGGTGAATAAAAGCAGCAAGGCCGCCGGTAAACCGGCGGCCCTGCAGTGGAATTCTTGATGTGCTTTTCGCAGCTACATCTGCTCCTCCGAAGGCCGCCCTGCCTGATGCTTAATCCCGGTGAAATATGGTGTCGGTGACATCGTGGCGGTCCCAGTATCGAATTTTGTTGACATGCGTGACCCGACATTCGCGCTGTAACAAAAGGCGCGGGGGGTTGAGTTCATAAAACTCGACCAGATTGTTGAAAGTGAGTCACTCATTGTCTTTATAAATTCTTACTTACGAGGATTAACGAAATAAAGGCCATCACAAACGCTTAGCCAAGGTCAAATGATTAAACCAGCTGAGCAGATTGGCCAGCCAACGAGGGTAGCCGGCGTATAGATGGGTTCCACCCAGCGCACCCTAAAGGACAGATGATTTAACCAAAGGAATATTCCAAGATTCCATCTGGAGTACGAGTCGCGTCGGTCTCACCAATCTGGCGAAGATGTTCGAGGTGAGCGAAAGTTTCTGATTCGGCCATCGGACCCCAAGAACGTTGTTGAAAAAGTTCCTTCATGTATTTCTGGACAGAGGCGCGACCTAGCTGATCTGATGCCTCTCTGAGTAAATCCAGACGTTCTTCGTGGTGCTGTTTAATAGCATCAACTCGGTCTGCGAGATTAGTAAAGGGTTGCCCGTGCGCAGGAAGACCCAATCTGATGCCGTCGAATTCGGCTACCCGATCCAAACTGACGAAAAAGTCTTTGAGCGGGTCAGCGGCTGGACCAAAGCCCGATATGTGCGGAGTGATTGTTGGTAGCACGTGGTCACCGCACAGCATCAGACCCGCTTCCGGGTCGTAAAGACATAGATGATCTGTCGTATGCCCTGGAGTGTGCACGGCTACGAATTCCCGTCTCGCAAGGCGGAGATGATCGGCGTCTTCAATTCTCTTCGTTGGCTTTGGTGTTGAAAACCAGGACCCGCCCCAGCCTTTGCGCATCATGGCGTAGCCAAGCCGCCTATGCCATGGCATTTTGTATCGTTCTCCGCCCCAGGGGGTCGGGCCTCGAGGGCCAGTATCTAACCCAGCAAAGAGAGGGTCATCTCGCAGTTGTGCGTTCTCATTTGACGAAGAAACATTTTGAAGGGGCTCATCGTCCTCTTCCTCGAGATTCCACCACATTCTAAAATTTTTGTGCGTGATGATCTCAGAACCGTATTTCTGGTGAAAGTGACCAGCGGCTCCAAAATGATCCGGATGGCTGTGAGTGATCACGATGGAGTGGACTCTTTCCGGAGGCACCTCGGCTTTAGCCAAACCCGCCATCAAAGCTTTCCAATTTGCGGGTCCGGGGAGCCCAGGGTCAACTAGCGCAGCGCCATTTTCATCGTCCAATATGTAACAGTTGACGTGACCTAAGCCAGGCATCGACATAGGCAACTGCAGGCGACGAACGTTGGGTGCCAACTCGACCACTGCCTCATCAGGAGGCCGTTGTTCTTCGCGCATCGGACGATTCATCACGGAGATTCTACCCCCGTATCTAATCCGAATTCGATTTTTCAGCAATGTTGAAAAAGTGCTGACGATAGTGATGCAGTTCAGCAATGCTTTCGCGAATGTCATCGAGGGCTCGATGCGAAGTTTCTTTTTTGGGAACCCCTTGAAAAACCTTAGGATTCCATCTCCGTGCCAATTCCTTTGCAGTTGAGACGTCTATTGAGCGGTAATGCAAAAAATTTTCAATATCTGGCATATATACATCTAGAAAGCGTCGATCGGTGCCAATTGAATTACCGCACAGCGGAACGGACCTAGGTTTTTGAATGTGTTCTTTGATGAAATTAAGCGTTAGTTCAGATGCTTCATTCATCGTTATCGATGACTTGCGTATTTCATCAAGCAAGCCTGAGCGAGTGTGCATATCGGTGACAAAGTCATCCATTTCTGCAAGCTGTGAATCATTAGCTTGAAGAACTAAATCCGGTCCTTCCGCGATAATTTCCAGCTCATCATCAGTGATGATTGTGGCGATCTCAACTATGACGTGCCGAGCGGGTTCCAAACCTGTCATTTCAAGATCCATCCAAACAAGCATGTCTTCATGCTAGGCGGAGTGCGTCTTGCAGAGAGGGTGCCTGCATCATCTTGCCGCTATGCCTAGAGTCAGGGGGTGGTTCTCATTCCAGTTCAGCGATTTGATTCCGATCTACCTCTCCCTGCATACGCGAAAGCTGGCGATGCGGGTGCTGACCTCATTGCTAATGAAGAGGCGTCCCTATCCCCGGGTGGTGGCCGAGCGTTAATTGGTACAGGCATAGCAATCGCCATACCACCTGGATATGCGGGCTTTGTTCAACCACGTAGCGGGCTTGCTTTACGGCATGGAATTACGTGTCTCAACACACCTGGTTTGATTGATAGCGGATATAGAGATGAGCTCAAGGTACTGCTCGTAAACACGGACCCGAACGAACCTTACGAAGTCCAGCGAGGGGATCGCATCGCTCAGCTAGTTATTCAAAAAATCGAAGAAGCCGTATGGGAAGAAACCGACCAGCTCGACGAAACCGAACGCGGGCTAGGAGGCTTTGGTCATTCAGGTCGCTGAACCTCTATTTAGCTGTCTCACCCTGTTGGGAAACTAGAGCTTATGGAGACACCGACCTTATTTGAACTAGAGGTACCGGTTGAAGACGAGACTGGAGATCTCACCCGGCTTAAGGTCCAAACGCGTATTCGCGAGATGAATCAACGCCGGATCAGTCAGCAAGATATCAACCAAATGTTGGCCAGGCGCCATGCTGCTATCGCTCGTCTACGACGACGCCGACATGAAGCTGATGAAGTTGACCACGAATACTGGGTACGTCGGCGAAATAATATTCGTCTTGTGGAATGATGAAATTTTTCTGCGAAGCTTGAAATCTATGACACCCGCCGTCCGTTTTGCAGAGAAGGCCGGCGTCAAAGTTGGTCTGCACCACTACGACCATGACCCAAACAACCGTCACTACGGTCTCGAAGCCGCCGAAGCTCTAGGAGTCTCACCAGAATTAGTATTTAAGACGCTTGTTTTGGAAATCTCCGCTAACGATAAACCGCTTTATGTGCTCGCGGTGATACCCGTCGCCAAGACATTAAATATGAAAGCCGCAGCCGCGGCACTGGGATACAAAAGCGCGGCGATGGCTACGCCTACTAATGCCGAGCGGGTCACTGGCTATATCCGTGGCGGTATTAGCCCGCTCGGAACTCGGAACCGCCTTGGCACACTGTTGGATGCTTCTTCGTCTGAGTTTGACTGCATCTATTGCAGTGGAGGAAAACGTGGTCTCGATATATCGATTAGTTCGAGAGATCTCGCCCGATTGACTAATGCAACCATTGCAACAATTGCGAAATAAAGTAGGCCGCCCGGGGCTCGAACCCGGCACCTTGGGATTAAAAGTCCCCTGCTCTACCCGATGAGCTAGCGGCCCACCATCAGCGTACCGGCGGTTCTCCATTAGGCGCTCCGCTCTGGTTAGTCATTTCTAGATTGTTCAACCAAGAGTTGGAACACAGATCGTCAAAACTCAAAGAATATTTTGACCTTCGTGGCCAAGCTCAACCGCTTCTACCATTGGACGCTGTCGCATGCCACTTGCCCGTAAGCGGTCCGGTGCTACATCAGACTCAACTGGATCAGCCTTGCATTTGGGACACTGGCATGGCGGATGCATCAAGGGATTAGGTGGCGATTCCCAATCTCTTTCAAGGGCCGTGCATTCAATCTCGTCCACAAAAACCAATTCTACGGTTCCGAAACAGGGAGCACTTTTCTCACTAGTACTAGGAGTATCACTCTCGACGCTGGTCAATTAAAGCCTGGGTTGGCGACGCACCAGATGGCATAGTCCTTATTGGTGCTAACCCAAGTGACTTGGGTGCAGCAGAAACGATGTTTCAAGAGACCAGTTATCAATGAATGACTCTTTGTTTAAGCATCATCGGCCGCGACACCAAATGCTTAACAAGTACCTGACCTTGGTTCCGATAAAACATAAGCTTGAACCCGTGACTAACGAGAACCAGGGACACAATGCGTCCGACTCATCGTTGACCGATTCAGCCCTTGATGACTTAGAAGTCGAGCTGTCGAAAGTTGAAGCAACTATGCAAGCAATAGCTGACGGTGCCGAAATTGAATCCGCCACTTCCTGGCTGAACCGCCTCTAGACCTCACTGAACTGAGGGGAGTCACTCGAGTTCGTGTTCAAGGTCCTCTCCCGAGAAATCTGCTCCGTCGAGCGGAATTAAATGGTCCTGTAACTGATACCAACGACCCGAGAGATGATTAGTCACAGCCACGTTTGAAGCGTTACTTGTTCTATCCAAAGCTCTAATCAATCCCGCGTGTCCGACGAGCAAGAGGCGAGGATAATTTTCCGCCAACCGGTGCAACGTGGGCAGAACTCGTGCTGCGACTGAATCATCGGACTCGTAACCTTCAGGCCATCGCTGCTCCGCAATAGCGTTGGGCCAAGAGGTCTCTATCTCTGCACGTGTCAGACCTTGCCAGGGACCTGCGGATCTTTCTCGAAACTCGCTAAAGGAGCTCACATCACCCACGTTGAGTGCAACGCCAAGGATCTCTGCGGTTCGGCGCGCTCTCTGTAAATCGCTCGACGCTACACCGTCAAAACTAATTTTCGAGTTGAGCAATTGTTCTGCGGCTGCCTGTGCTTGCCGTTCGCCTAGCTCGGTCAGTGGGGGATCTGCCTGTCCTTGCCATCGGCCTTGAGCATTCCACTCGGATTGTCCATGTCGAAGAATGAGTAAGTCCACCAGAACCTGATCTTCCGTATCGATTCAGGAAAGAAGGTAGTGCTTTGGAACAGAAGCTCCACGCGACCAAAGCTAGGATCCGAACATGGCGACCGTAACTCTTCGACTTTTTGCTAGTGCCCGAGAAATAGCTGGCGCCGGAACCATTACGTATGAGGCTGACACGACACAAGACTTACTTGCACGCGCGGAGGAAGAGCTGGGAGTCGGATTTTCTGAAATCTTGCAGATCAGTCGAATCTGGTTGAATGGAGAGCCTGTAGAAGGAAATTCTCCGATTACCGATGGGGACGAAGTTGCAGTTCTCCCCCCTGTCTCGGGCGGTTGATGAGAAATTTCGCGCACAGGTCCCTAGTCCTATACGCAAAAAACCAAGCGTCCTGGTCCCTTCAGTCAGTGGCTACAGTTGCCGCGTTGTTCGCGCTATCGATCAGTGGGTGGGCGTTCGGAGTGGCTATTAGTTGCTTTCTGCTGACTATCTCGGTGACGCGTGCCGACATATCAGTTGCGCGGGATGGACCCCCATTGGCGCTGTTTTCAGTGTTCGTCATTAGTGGCTTTTTCAATGATCCACGGCTTTCGGTAATGGTTGGAATTGTCGCGCTTATATCAACACCCGCCATTGCTGCTATAGGCAATAGGGGCATGACATCTTTAGTTGCCCAAACAATGAGCATTCTGGGTGCTTGGTTCCCGGCGGGCCTACTTACGGTCAGCCTTACGATTCTCGCTAATCGTGACCGATCCTTAGTAGCTCTGTTGCTAGTACTTATTTACTTTCATGACTTAGGTCTTCAACTGTGTTCTCGTTCCCACGGCATTAAGCGCCTTGCTCCAGTTTTCGCTCTTGCCGGCACCCTTACTTTGCTTTGGGCTGCAATGCAGGTCTCAGTCTCGCCGATCCCCCACGAATGGTTTTGGCAGTTCGGTGCACTTGTTGGTTTCGCAATGACGGTAAGCCGGATTTTTACAGAACTATTGGTGGTTCACAGATGGAGGGCTGCGCTTGCTATTTCTTCCTACGTGTTTACTGGACCCATATGGGCTGCAGTTGCACTGGGCGTAGTCCTCTAAAGATGAATTCAATAGCTATTCGAGTGGAGTACTGGGGTTTAGTGGCATACCTTGGTCATTCGTGACGAAAGCAGAAGATACCCATGGGTCTTATGAGCCGATCCGAAGGATCGGAGTACTTTCGATGCACACGTCTCCTTTGGATCAGCCGGGCCTTGGAGATAGCGGTGGCCTAAACGTTTACGTCCGTGAACTTGCCGCTTCCATGGCGACCCAAGGAATTGATTGCGACGTTTATGTTCGTCGAACGTCAAGAGAAGTTCCTGAAGTAGTAGAGCTCGGACCAGGGGTAAATGTCATACAAATCGAAGCTGGCCCCTATGGACTTGAAAAGTCTGACCTCCCGGCTGTTCTCGATGCATGGACTCGCGGGGTAGCGACGTGTGTAGCAGAGAGGCCTGTCGAGGCATTCCACGCCCACTACTGGCTTTCTGGGGTCGTAGGTCATCAACTCAAACATGAGTTTGACCGTCCACTAGCAGTTACCTTCCACACTTTGGGACGTATAAAAAACATCGCAGGGGAATTGGAATCAGAAAATCGCATTCGCTCAGAAGAATTGGTCATTGGCTGCGCCGACGCAGTTTTTGCTTCAGGGAGTGTCGAAGCAGATCAATTGACGTCTTTGTATGGCATCGCCAGGGATCGAATAGAAATTTTGACGCCCGGAGTGGACCAAACTTTGTTCAAGCCCGGTGAACAGAACTCTGCGCGAAAATCATTGGGCTTAGTTGAAGCACCGACCCTTCTTTTTGTCGGTCGAATTCAGGAATTTAAGGGTCTAGATGTTGCGATTGAAGCCCTTAGTCTTTCTGCTAATAACGATGTCCGACTAGTAGTTGTCGGTGGTTTATCAGGTAATCGGGGAACCGAAACGTATCTCGACATCAGAAGACGGATAGAGCGATGCGGACTGGAAGAACGCATACTGTTCGTTGATCCACAGCCTCATCAATTGTTGCCGACCTATTACCAAGCGGCAGATGCCTGTCTTGTCCCCAGCAGATCAGAGTCTTTTGGCCTCGTAGCGCTAGAGGCCGCAGCATGTGGGTTACCCGTTATTGCTAGCAACGTTGGGGGCCTTCGTGACAATGTCGTAGACGGAGTCACAGGCTTGCTCGTCAATGAACGCGACCCTGCCGAGTTTGCGGCCGCTATCGACAACCTACTGGAGCATCAGGAATTGAGACGACTGATGGGCCGTAGGGGAGTTGAGCGAGCTTCTCTCAATAGCTGGGGTCTTGGTGCGAGCAACGCTATAGATGTCTTTCAACGTCTGATCTCAAGAGAACTGGTTTCTTGCGCGTGACACGCGACGCTGCGACACATGAAGAACTAGCAGCGCTAGAGCAAGCGATAGATGATTGGTTCCGCCGGCAAAAAAAAGAGTTACCCATTTTGTTGGATATAAGTCGTGACGAAGAAATTCCCCGCCGCTGGTACGCCCGACTCGAAGGAGAAGAACGCGACGTTACGACTATCTGGCTAACACTTGGACAAAGAACCTTAAAGTATGAAACATATTTTCTTCCCTCCCCTGAGGTGAATAGAGAGCAACTTTTCGAGCTTCTACTCCGAAGGAACTATGACCTCGTGGGAGCTCAGTTCGGGATTGGCCCTGAAGAGGCGATATTCCTCACTGGCGAACTTCCTTTTCATGCTGTCGACGAAGATGAACTCGATCGAATTCTTGGGTCCATCTGGGACTTCGTCGAACGCTATTGGCGTGCAGCACTGAAAATAGGATTTGCGAATCGCTTTACCGAAACCCCCAAAGACATTGAAGAAAAATAGAGTCAGGCGATGGTAGGGGCGGACGCTACCGTGGACGCTATGGTCGACTTGCAAATAATTGGCGGCGGCAAAATGGGCGCCGCGCTGCTGGGGGGATTACTGCGGCAAGGTCGCGAACCGCAAGGAATCCTGGTAATTGAAACAGTGGCCGCTCGCAGGGAAGAACTGACCCAGACCTATGACGTGAAGGTCTCGGCCGAAATACAACCCTCCACCGGGTCAATAATTGCCACTAAGCCTGACGCTGTTGTCGGTGTTGCTGCACAAGCCGTCGAAGCTGGCACCAATCGTCTCCTATCGGTTGCGGCTGGCGTAACACTGGCCTCTATTGAAGAAGCCACCGGTGGAGCGGTGCCCGTAATTAGGGCTATGCCTAACACTCCAGCTCTAGTCGGCAAAGGAGCAGCAGCAATCTGCGGAAATCAAGCCAGCGCGTCAGCAGATTTGCAATGGGCGGAGGAAATTCTAGGAGCGGTAGGCACCGTAGTCCGGACCGATGAGCAGCTACTCGACGCAGTAACTGGATTATCTGGCTCCGGACCTGCGTACGTCTTTCTGGTCGCTGAAGCCATGATCGATGCCGGCGTGATGACGGGCCTCAGCCGGCCGATAGCAACTGAATTAGCTGTTCAAACCTTGCTCGGCGCTGCGACGCTGTTGGCTGACGGGAAACCCCCAGCAGAGTTGCGAGCGGATGTCACATCGCCGGGAGGTACCACTGCAGCGGGTCTACGAGAACTAGAAAGTCACGGCCTTAGGGCAGCGTTTGCTGCTGCTATTGAGGCGGCAAGCCGACGTTCCCAAGAACTGGGGCGAAATTGAGACATGGGTACTTTCGACACCATTACTTGCTTAACCGACTTAGGAACTGCCGACGAGTCTGTTGGGTTACTTCATTCCATCCTGCACGATTTAGCACCTGCAGCGAAAGTCATAGACCTATGCCACGACATTGAGCCAGGGGATGTGCGCGCTGGGTCCTTGATGCTTGCACGTAGCGTCCCATACCTATCTCCAGGTCTTGTATTGGCTTCCGTTGGGTCACTCTCGGATCGACCCGCTATCGCCGTGTCTGTCGGAGATGGTCAATCAATTTTGGTTGGTCCGGACAATGGATTGCTAGGTGCTGTCGTAGCGGTGGTGGGAGGTGCGGACTCTGCCGTTCAGCTCACCAACAACGAATTGCACACCGATTCACCGGGGCTACAGCACTTGACGCGAGATGTTTTGGCACCTGTCGTCGGACACCTAGCGGCTCGGGGATCAATCTCAGATTTAGGCGAAGAAATAAACCCCAGTCTCTTACTGCCGTCGTTAATCCCGATACCGCGAATCGAGAGTGACGGAACGGTCACAGCCGAAGTAATACGACTGACTCGGCAAGGTGCTGCTCAACTAAATATCGATCGTGATGCTCTCGTAGGTCTAGGCGAAACGCTTCTACTTGGGTTTGGTGATGAACAACGAGTAGTACGAATTCAGCGCCCGGAAGAGGTCAACCCGGGACACCTTGCCATTGTCGATGACGAGTACGGACTGTTAGCGATTGCCACTGGATCAAACGAAGGTATTATCCCTGCCGCTTTGGAAGCTGGCAGCGAGATCACTTTGAAAGAAGTGACATGAGACCAGGCACGACCCTCTTACTTGCCGCATTGCTAGTCATGATCGTGATTGCTGCCACGATCCAACTTCTATTCATAGCGCTCTAGTAGGACGTCGGGTCAAAAATTTTCCCACCAACTCGTATCTGAAGTGGAAACAGACCACCGACACTGCAAAAATGCTGACCGCGAACATTTCCTCGGCCGAACAACGAGCTTTCACCTTGTGAATCCGGTCCGGGCTCTCGTCTATTGGTAAAAGAGGATCCCATTGATTATCGCTACTCGAGCGAGTCCGCTAGCACGCTGGCAGGCTGAAGCGGTTTCGATGTTGTTGAGTTCTCATGGAATCGAAACGGAATTTCAACTAGTCACCACTGAGGGCGACCGTGACCAGAGCCGTCAGATACAGGACATGGCGGGACAAGGAGTTTTCGTTAAAGAAGTTCAGAAAGCGGTGTTGGACGGTCGCGCGGATGCGGCAGTGCACAGTGCAAAGGATTTGAGATCACTACCTACCAATGGTTTGAATTTGGTCGGGTTCCTAGACCGAGGTGATCCGCGCGACGCGTTGATTGGCGCGCAACTGGATCAAATACCAGAGGGTGGAGTTGTTGCTACCGGGTCGGCTCGCCGGCGGGTGCAACTATATGACCTACGGCCGGACCTCAAATTTGTCGGGTTACGTGGCAATATCAAGACTCGAGTAGCGATAGCGCAAAGCGAAGATGTGGACGCAGTTGTAGTAGCTATGGCCGCCCTTGACCGACTTGAGTTAACCGATTTAGCGGAGCAGATATTTGACCCTCAAGAGATGGTTCCACAAGTAGGCCAGGGAGCTATTGCTCTTGAATGTCGTGCTGATGATTCTGAAACAATTGAGTCCCTTTCCCAGCTTGTCGACGACTTGACCGGCCGCTGTGTAACCGCAGAACGTTCGTATCTTGCGGAACTCGGGGGTGGTTGCGAACTACCTGTTGGTGCGTACGCCTATGAAGAGCAGGGCACCCTATACCTCGACACGGTTCTTGCTTCGCTAGATGGAAGCACCGTGTTGCGAACAAAACACCAAGGAGATGACCCGATATTGCTAGGGGCTCAAACGGCACAGGAGTTACTGGCGAGTGGTGGTTACAATTTGCTCGCGAGTGGTGGAGATAACGCTTGAACACAAAGCCCTTAAAGGGAAAGTCAGTTGTCGTTACGAGAGCATCTCACCAAAACGCTGAGCTGGTTAGGGCCTTTTCTGACTTAGGGGCTGATGTGATCGCTGCTCCCGCAATTGCCATTGTTCCGCCGCTAGACGGGGGACAGCCCCTCGATGACGCTCTGCTACGACTCAGTCGATTTACATGGCTTGCGTTTACTTCTTCAAACGCCGTTTCAGCATTGATGGCCCGCGCTGCGCGCCGGGGAGTTTTGAAAAACTTTTCTCATTTGCAAATCGCCGCAGTTGGGCCGACAACAGCCGCCAAAGTTTTTAAAGAGTTAAAACGAGACGCGACTCTTATTCCCCAAAAGTCAGATGGCGCTGCCCTTGCGGCAGCGTTTCCAGAGCCCGGTCCGAACGATCGAGTGCTAATTCCAGCAGCTTCTGATGGACTGACCGACTTGCGGCGAGGCCTAGAAGCGAAGGGATGGGATGTTGATCAGGTTGCGGCTTATAGGACTGTGTTTCCATCACTTAGCGATGAACTCATTGAGCGGTCGATTACCGCTGACTTGGTGACTTTCGCTTCACCTTCATCAGTCATAGGCCATTTACAACAAACCAACGGGCTCACAGCGTCGAACGTTGTCGCTATCGGCGCAACCACTGCAAAGGAATGTATAGCGAAAGGTCTTACCGTCGCGGCGACAGCGGAGCAGCAGTCATCAGGTGCGTTGGTTCAAGCAGCCATTGAGGTCCTAACGTAATCATGGCAACTAACGCGCTCATACTCGACTTTGATGGAACGATCATCGATACCGAAACTCCGGCCTTTGAGTCGACTGAGACAATATGGGCGAGACACGGCATCGAATTCCCGATGGATTGGTGGCTTCAGGGCATGGGAACCGATCGCAAATCGACCTGGGTCAAAGAACTAGAAAGCCGATTAGGCAGAGCCATAGACCATGACCAAATCATGGACGAGCGTCAACGCATAAAGAATAAAATGACTCTGTCTCAACCAGTGCTTCCGGGAATTGTCAAACTTCTAGACGCCGCCGAACGCAGAAACATTGAGATGGCCGTTGGCTCAAGTTCACCTCACTCCTGGGTCGATCAACATCTGAAGCGAGTTGGCCTCTACGAACGCTTCTCCCATGTTGTATGTCGTGACGACGTCGGTGGTGTAGCAAAGCCAGCTCCTGACGTCTTTTTAAGAGCTTTGGAGTTACTGGGCGTTTCTGCAGAGTCTGCTGCAGTGATTGAAGATAGCCCTAACGGACTAAAAGCAGCATTAGCAGCCGGCCTACGGACCGTCGTTGTCCCTAACCCGCTAGTGAAATCCCTGGATTTTTCAGGTGCCTTCGCCAAATACGAAGCTCTAGACGACCTAGCCCCAGAGCAACTACTTGATCTAATTTTTGATGCTGAATAGATCTGAGCAAGAACACGAAGGCCTGTAAAAGTAGCTTGGGAAATCTCTGATAACCGGCACCGTTTTAATCGCGGTCTGGAATGAGGCGAGCGACTACTTTGCCGATTTCGTAAACAGACTCCGTGCCACCAGCATCATTATTGACAAGGTTCGTAGAAATTCTCATCACTAGCTCTGTTAACACCCTTGATTGAATTCCGAGACGTGTGAAACGCCTCATCAACCCTGGCCTCCCTAATGCCTTAGTGGCAAGACGCCCGAGGCGGTAATAGTGATCGTACTTGGAGGCCAATTCTTTCTCGTATTGACGCAAGGCCAGACCATCCCCGGTATCGATTGCGTTATCGATCACAGAGGCTGCAAGTTTGCCATTGTTTAACGCTGGCTCTATACCGTCGCCATTAAAAGGATTCACACTTCCTGCTGCGTCCCCCACGACTACCCAATTAGGTCCCGAGCGCGGTCGTACTGAAGCTCCCATAGGGAGGCGTCCCCCCTGAGGTTCACTTTCAATGTTCTCGATGTCAACGTCCCAGAACTTAGGTATTTGCAAAAGCCACTCATCAAATAGATCTTGAATAGATCGAGGGTCGTTACCGTGATGGTGGCTTAGTAGCCCGACTCCGGTATTGACTGTCCCATCACCAAGAGGAAAGACCCAGCCGTAACCTGGTAACTGCTGGCCTGAACTGTCTCGTAAATCAAAAACCGACTCGATCATCTTTTCGCTGTGTTGAGGGCTTGGAAAATAACCGCGCATCGCAACGCCCTGCGCGTATTGCCGAGTTCGAGCAGTCCCGAGCGCCCTTCCAAATGGAGAAAGTGGCCCATCTGCGATTACCACGAATCGAGCGCGAACCTCAATCTCTCCATCCGGTCCTGTTCCAGAGCCGGTGCCTGAAGCACGACAACCGCGCAGGTGACCGTGCTCAACGACGGGGTCAGTGACTTCAACACCGGTCCATACTTGAGCTCCGGCCTCTTTAGCGTGTTCTACCAAGATTTCGTCCAGAGATCGGCGCCGGATCACTAAACCATGACTGGGATGGTCATGATCGGTTGGCCATCGCAGTTCGATGCTTTGACCGTCCGCTGTCATTTTGAGTCCGTGGTGTTGATGAAAAGCTGATTTTGTGACATCGATTTGCATGTCATTTAAATGGCCTACTGCTTTTGGCGTGAGGGCATCACCACAAACCTTGTCGCGTGGGATTACATCTTTCTCTAGCAGCACAACCATTCGACCCGATTTTGCTGCCCAATAGGCAGCTGATGCCCCAGCGGGCCCAGCGCCAATAACTAGAACTTCGGTAGAAAGACGCACCGACATCGTCGTGTTCCTCTCCGACTTAACCTGAGGTTGGAAACTTTCCTTTATGAGTCCCCGAAGGATTCAACTTAGTGGCCGCCGCCTCCGTGGCCGCCCCCGATGTCTTTTCCGCCACCGAGTTCTTCCCACTCGGTATCACGTGCGGCGAGTTCCTCATCACTCAGTTCCTCACCACTCAACACTTCGCGAATGTATCTGGCTACCGAATAAATCTTGTATTCGGTCAGCGCACCGCCGAATCCCGGCATATTTGCGCCTGTCTCGCCTGAAATATGGGCCCCACCGGGTCGATCTGTAGCCCCATAAGGATTGCCAATGCCAATGCCTTCGGAACCAACGGTCAACCAAAGAATCATGTCTGCGTCAAGCTTCGGGAAAGTTAGGAGAACCTCTCCGTTATAGAGCGGCCTTCCAACGCCTCCGCCTTCACTGCCAGCGCCGTCTCCGCCGTGACAACTCGCGCATTGAGCTGCATAGGTCGCAGCGCCTTCTGTCCGCGCTGTTACTGGCTCTGGAGGAGGTTCCGTTAACTTCACGTAGACAAATGCCCAAAGCGGTAGAAAGAACATGACTGGCATTGCCCACATTGGAATCTTGGTTCGCTGTCGAGCAGCCGAAACCCAAGTCGGCTCAATCTCTGTTTCTGTTATCTGTTCAAGCTTGGCATCAGCTTTGGCCGCGGCAATAACGTCGGCGCTGCTAGGTCCAGAACTCGCCTGACCACCGCCATCAGATGAATCGACTGTGGCTCCACCACCACTGCCGTCGTCTTCAAGCAGGCCAAGCGCAATGCGTCTTTGTCGGGAACGCTCAAACAGATATTCAGGAACTTCGGTCACTTTGTCCTCCGCGGGATACCGGTGTGGTGCCCCGCATCACGGGTTGCGCTGATAAGGAAACAAGATATTACGTGCGTTACAAAGATAGGCGGTGAGGTGGGTAACGAAGCAAGTTTGACAGAGACTTCTTTGTCAAGTTGTGCTCAGACTAAACTTATTCAAGAAAATCCTCGTTTCGGTTCGGCATTCGCTGCTCGCGAGTGCCACCATGTAGGTCATCCTTGAGTTACGAATCCGTCGTTAAAGCGTGGTAGAACGTCGAACGATCCGGGCGCCACTCGGGTAGATTTGAATGTGGATTCACGATGTGAATTTGCGTAGTGTGAGGTTCCTCGGAATCTCATCAAGATTCAGTAAGCACGCACCGATAGTAAGTACCAGACGGGAGGGCCAGTGGTCGCACTTGTGACATCAATCCTGATCACGGGTCTAATGATTTATGGCATCGTTGCCTATGGTCAACGCCGGCCTACTGACCGCCCAACCTCATGGGGCGAAGCGATGGTGGGCGCAACTTATATCTTCATGCTCCTGATGCTGGTCTTCGGAGTTGTCCCCGACCGATGGGTCCGGCTTACCGACAATGAGTGGGGATGGTCTGTTGAGCGAATGTTGTTCACAGAAGGGCAGTTCATCGACGGAGACCCCATCACGTTCCCGCCGATGCGTATGGATCTAAAAAAAGTTTCGGACATTGTCGTGGTTATTGAGCACATCGTTGCCCTGGTCGGTTTGCCATTCCTATGGCTCTGGTGGCAAAAACGAGATGAAAAGAAGCCCGTCGATGAGCCCGTATCCGATTTCGGTCGACCACTTATGAAGGGAAGTTGAGATGGCCACAACTGAAGCCAACCCTCCCATGCCCCGATTTGTGGACGACTACGTTTTACAAACGGTCGATGCGGACTACCTAGCTGCAGCGGTCAAACCGAAACAGTTCATTAACATTGACCAATCTGAATGTATTCAGTGCGAAGGATGTGTAGACATCTGCCCGTGGAAGTGCATTCACTACATTGCCGTTGAAGCCATTGACGAAGCCATTGACGCCGACATGCCCGGTTTGGACCCGGCGGACAATGCAATTTTCATAATCGACGATGACGTGTGTACCCGTTGCGCTCTCTGCGTCGACAGGTGCCCTACAGGTGTCATCACACTCGGCAAGATGGTCGATACCCCTCCAGCTGAGGGCGATCAGCATGAACGAACTCACACACACGGCTACGCCTACGGCATGCGACTCTGAGGAATAGACGAATCAAATGGCAAACTCGATCGAAAAACCAAAACAGTCGCTTCCTGAAAAACTTCAGCAAAGCGCCACAGCAGCGACAGATTGGATGCAAGACAGCCAATTCTGGACATCGGTCTTTAGACCTGGATCGATTTTCCGCAAGGGTTACACCGACAGCCCAAGGAACCGCTCATACGTAATCATGAACAGCGTCTTGTATCACCTTCACCCGGTCAAGGTGAAGCGCCACGCTGTCAAGGTCAGCTACACCCTCTGCCTTGGAGGTCTTAGTTTTTTCCTGTTCATCTTGCTGACCATTACCGGTATCTTCCTGATGTTCTTCTACCGGCCGACCGCCGCCGCCGCCTGGAGTGATATCGAGTCTCTACACACCCAGGTCAGTTTTGGGCTACTGGTGCGCAATATGCATAGATGGGGAGCCCACTTAATGACCTTGTCGGTCTTTCTCCATATGGCTCGAGTCTTCTACCACGGCGCATACAAAGCTCCGCGCGAATTCAACTGGGTCGTTGGCGTAATCCTTCTGAAATTAACTCTCTTGCTGGCTTTCACCGGTTATTTGCTTCCCTGGGACCAGTTGGCCCTATGGGCGGTAACCGTGGGAACCAACATGATGGGATTCACACCGGTTTTCGGTGATCAAGTCCGCTTTGTTCTCCTGGGAGGTAAGCAAATTGGTGCAGAAACACTGCTCCGATGGTATGTGCTTCACGTCTTAATGCTCCCATTCGTTTTAGTTATCTTCCTGGCAATTCATTTTTGGAGAGTCCGCAAAGACGGCGGCATCTCAGGACCGCTATAGATCGGGGGGTGAAATAATTCCATGACCGAAATACCTGAACATCTTCTAAAGAGAAGCCAAGAGGCCAAGGCAAAGGCAGATGGTGGGTCCGCGCCCTCCGACGACGTGGTCGCAACTTCGGACGACGACGGTGAAACCATTCCACGTTCTTTGCTCGAACAAAGCCAACAAGAGGGCGGTCCTGCCCCGGCGGCTGGCGGGGTAGCCACCATTGCTCCTCCAGCTATGGCGGGGCCCAGTGGAAACACTCACAGATTATTGACAGTAGTGAAGTCAGGCTCGATCCAAGACGTCAAGGCCAACCCAGGTGACAAAGTTCATGTTTGGCCCCACTTGCTTGCCCCCGAGTTCACAGCGGCTCTCTTCATCACCGCTTTCACGCTCGTGTTCTCGCTCTTCATCAATGCACCATTGCTTGAACTTGCGAACCACAACGCAACCCCAAACCCGTCTAAAGCTCCTTGGTATTTCTTAGGGCTTCAAGAATTATTGACAATGTTCGATCCAATGATCGCTGGAGTAACTATCCCAGGCATTGTCCTAGTTCTATTAGGTTTCGCTCCCTACATCGATCGAAATCCGTCGAATGCACCAGAGGATCGCAAATTTGCGATCTGCATACAGACTGTTCATTTGATGTTCTGGGCGGTCCTCGTCATTATTGGCTCCTTTTTCCGGGGTCAAGGTTTCAACTTCACCTATCCGTGGGATACCGGTCTCCACGGGATCTTCCACCTCTAGGAGCATCACAGTGTCAAGCGGTACGGTCATCGCCATAGCTATACCTGTGCTCATCGCGCTAGCAGCGGTTGTAGGTTTCACGTCTCTGCGCCGACGGGACGCGCAAGGGCTTGGCCACTTGTCGCGTGAAACGCGCAAGCGAGACGCTGGTGCGATGACGGTAACCGCGGCAAGTGACGAAGCCAAAGAACTTGAGCGATCAGTAGCCCTAGCGAGAGTAACTGCTGATGTCGCTATCCCTGAACCCGCTTTGCCTGAAGAATGGACACCTCCCGACCCTGAAGAAGTTGGGGTGACCCGCCGCCAATTCCTAAACCGTGCCTCTATTACTTTGATGACTATGGGCTTATCGGCGTTTGGTGCGGCGAACATAGCGTTCTTATGGCCGCGCCCGACAGGAGGTTTTGGCTCCAAAGTAAAAATCGGGACTATTTCGTCTGTGAATGACTTAATCTCCTCATCTTCACCGGCCGCTAACTTTTCGTACTTCTCAGAAGCGCAAACTTACCTTCAGCCATTCCCAATGGATTCGGAGACTCAGCAGGCAGCTGAAGCTGTTTACTCTGGCGCTATTTTGGATGGCATAAAGATGGGTTATGTAGCTCTTTGGCAAAAGTGCCCCCACTTGGGTTGCAAAGTCCCTGTTTGTGGAACCTCACAGTGGTTTGAGTGCCCATGTCACGGTTCCCAGTACAACCGAGTCGGAGAGAAAAAGGTCGGGCCCGCGCCGCGAGGCATGGACCGGTTTCCGGTCATTATCGACGGCGACAAAGTAATTATTGACACGGGCAGCCCAACGCAAGGCCCCCCTATCGGCACTGACACCACCGGACAAGGCCTAGAAGGACCACACTGCGCGTGATTGATAACTTTCCGTTCGTCCTTACTCGCCAGACAATGGCAGGAGATTACACACAGTGATGTATGCCGCCACCACAGAGCGCTCGATCGCAATGGTTCTACTAGCTGTTGTGGTTGTTGGATGGGCGATTTATGTCTTCGTAAACATCCGCCGCAGCAAACGCGAGGTCGGAAGTGAGATCGAATTAGCTGCAAACCGTGGATCGTTACCGGATGACGAAGTCCTAGAAGGAAGCCGCCTAGAACAAGTCCAAGCATTCGGTGTTTTAATGCTTCTGATCATCGCGCTCGTGCTCCCCATTTACTGGTTACGCGAAGGCGGCCGCCGCGCCGGAGCGGAAGTCGGATTTAGTCAGCGTGCTGCCGATGCTGGAGAACGTTTAGCTGAAGAACTCGAATGCGTTGTGTGTCACGGAGCTGACCTCGGCGGAGCTAACTACGCTCCGGTAGTGCTTGATATAGGCAACCAGTTCAGCGATCAAGACAGCTACATTGTCAAGACCACATGGCGCGCACCAGCGCTGGATGACGTCTTTACTCGCTTTGATACCGACGCTGAAAATCTCGATGAGGTTGACGAAGTGCGGCAAATTCTCAACTACGGCCGAGGAGTGATGCCAGCCTGGGGACTTCCCGGAGGTGGTCCCCTGACCTCCCAAGAAGTTGACAACATCATTGCCTGGTTGTGGAGGGAACGGCTTCCCGATGAAGAAGTGCAAGAACGCGCACTAGCTGCGAAGCAGCAAGAAATGGCTCGTCACCCAGAGAAATCTGAGGGCCAAGTATTATTTGAACTCCATTGCGCGCGCTGCCACACTCCGCGATGGCCTGCCCGGGGCCCAGCGCAGCTACCTAACAACGGTGGTGAAGTTCAAGTACTGCCTGGACCGGCCGGCTCAGGAAGATATGGCCCAGCCCTGAACAGCGTGAGTCTCAAACGGCTCTTTCCAGATATAGAAGACCAAATCGCATTTCTGACATCGGGCGCTGCTGACAACGTTGCGTATGGAGAATTTGCGCGCTTAGGAAATTACGGAATGCCTGGATTTGGCAGGGTGCTATCACAAGAAGAAATTCGTGCCATTTCCGAATATGAACGCGGCCTGGACGCGGCCGAGCAATCAACCGTTCAGTTCTCTGAATTACACACCGCTAAGGACGACCAATGAACCCCATGGCAATAGTTGGATGGGATCCGGTTCTCACGGGCTACTTAGCCGTCTTTCTTTCGATCCTCATTCTCTGTGGTTCCGTTTACCTATTACTTGCAACCAATATCGGAGCCAGGTTGGGTTTCCTTGTCGCATGGACAGGCTTGTGGGCATGGAACCTACTTATGGGAATCATCTGGTGGATCTTCGGTATTGGTTGGGTTGGTTACGGCCCGTCATGGGAAGTAACTCATGTCAGCACTAACCCTGAAGCCGTCCCTATAGAACTCGTCCAGGAGTTATCGAATGACGTCAACGAGGCCCCGGGTAGCGGCTGGGAAGTTGTCGTCTCACCTGATGCGCGAGCAACAGCAGACGCGGCCGTCGTGTGTAGCGGGGCAGACCCACGTCGCTTGGAGACGGTGAACACCTGTTTATTCAGTGCTGCAACGGATTATCAGGTCCACCGCGTGATGCGCATTGGTGGCGAACGTTACCGACCTTTGGGGATACCGGATAACCCTGTGACCCAATACTTCATCCCCAGTCGCGGGCGGCCACATTACTCAGTAGTGCAATTGCAGTCGTACAAACCCACCCCAGATATTGATCCCAACAAGCTGGGTGACGATGGCAAAGTTCTGCTGCCAGAAGCGGTGCTAGACGAGGCAGCGCCGATATACACAGTCGTGATGGTAAGAGACCAGGGCAATCTACGGTTACGCCCCGCGTTGGTTACGATCTTCTCGGGTTTGCTCTTTGGTTTAGGTTGCTACCACCTCCACCGACGGGATCAGGCCATATGGGCTGTCCGGGAAGCTGCAGGAACTGAATAGGGGAGGGGGCAAATTCAGATGGAGCAGTATCTCCCGGTTCTGACCCTTGGAATACTTGGAGTTCTTTTTGTCCTGTTAAGCATTATTGCTTCTCGTCTGCTGGCCCCAGAGCGAAGCACCATTGCAAAAAGATCTGCATACGAATGCGGGATCACAGACCAAGCCGCTATCCCAGAGCGATTTCCAGTCAAGTTCTATTTGGTCGCGATGCTCTTCATTATGTTCGACATTGAAATCGTCTTCCTCTACCCATGGGCTGTAGCCAATGACGAACTAGGCCTTTTTGGCTTAGTTGCGATGACTATTTTTGCTGGCATCTTCTTCCTCTCCTTCGTTTACGAATTGGCCAAAGGCGGATTGAACTGGGGTCCGGGCCGTCGGATACAGACGCCAGCCACTAGTCCCGAACGCACCACAGCCTCCACTATCAAAAAAGTGGGGCTCGAAGGACGACTAAATTTAGCGACCACTACTGATGAGTCCGAGGCGGCTTAATGGCTGATTTATCGGACATAAAACACAAGCTTGGTTTAGGCGATGACGGACTTGCTGGTCTCGGTCACAACATCATCACCGCACCGGTAGAAGAGCTCGTCAAATGGGCTCGCCGGCGAAGCTTGATGCCGGCCACATTTGGGTTGGCATGCTGCGCAATAGAAATGATGGCCACGGGAACAGCTCACTATGACATGGCGCGATACGGCATGGAAACCTTCCGAGCCTCACCCAGACAAGCTGATCTGATGATTGTGGCTGGGCGCGTAAGCCAGAAAATGGCTCCCGTCCTCAGACAGATCTATGACCAGATGATGGAACCGAAATGGGTAATCAGTATGGGGGTGTGTGCGTCTAGCGGCGGCATGTTTAACAACTATGCAATTGTGCAAGGTGTTGACCAAGTAGTCCCGGTTGATATTTATGCCCCTGGCTGTCCCCCCGGTCCTGAAACACTGCTACATGCGATCCTCGCGTTACACGAAAAGATCCGCACAGGCGAACTCACCCAAAGACGTGCCGCTACGGGGAGAGGAGCGGAAATTGAATTGGGGCACGACCAAGCTATAGATGCCCAACCAGAACCGGTTGTGATTCGAACCGGGGGCCTATATGACTGAAATTAGCGAGCAGACCGACAATGAACAAGGTGACCCTGAAGAAGCGAGCATTCAGGATAATCCAGAAAATCCCTACGGCTGCCCCGTTACCGACAGCCACGGTCAAACAGTTCTCCATCCCCAACATGATCAATATCAAGCGCTTATCGAAACCCTGAAAGAAGAAGGCTATGCAGTGTGCGTCGATCTTTGCGGCGCCGACTACATGGGTAATGACTCGCGGACACTGCCCTCATCTGTGTCTCCTGAGCGATTTGAAGTAATAGTTAATCTGCTCGATGTCGGAGCTGCTCGACGCCTCAGAATCAGGGTTCAAATTCCTGAAACCTCGCCGTGTATTCCCAGTATCAGTGACATCCACCCAGGTGCGGAAGCAATGGAGCGAGAAGCGAACGACATGTTCGGTTTGCAATTTGAAGGCCACCCCGATCCCACTCCTATTCTTTTGCCGGATGGCTGGGAAGGACACCCCCTTCGTAAAGATTTCTCGATGGGCCGTATCCCCGTTCAATTCAAGGCGGTGGAGGGTAGATGACCAAGCTAGATCATCTTCGCAATCGCGATGCTGTTCTCAGAATGTCGGAAACAGAAGCCGAGGAAAGAGCATCTGTCGTAGATCCCGATGATGAGCGAATGATCATCAATATGGGCCCGCAACACCCATCCACGCATGGGGTTCTTCGGGTCACCATGGAGTTGCAGGGTGAGACAGTCCTCCGTTCAAAACCGGTTATCGGTTACTTGCACACAGGAATGGAAAAGACTGCGGAGGACCTGACGTATTTGCAAGGCCCAACAAATGTCACTCGTATGGACTATGCGTCACCGCTCTTTACTGAGTTGACCTTTTCCTTGGCTGTTGAGTCGTTGCTTGAAGTCGAAATTCCCGACCGAGCAACGTGGATCCGGATGCTGATGTGTGAACTCAATCGAATGTCATCGCATCTTCTCTTTCTTGCCACAAACGGCATGGACCTCGGCGCCGTTGGAATGATGATCTACGGATGGCGAGAACGAGAAGAAGTCCTCCGCTTTTTCGAAAAAGTGACCGGTCTAAGGATGAACCACAATTACATCAGACCGGGAGGCGTCGCTGCAGACCTTCCAGATGGATGGCGCGAAGACATACAAAGCATCCTCGATGTCTTGCCGGAACGTCTCGAGCAATTTGATGTTCTCATGACTGGTCAGCCCATATGGCGAGAACGAACCCAGGGCATCGGAGTAATTACCACAGAAGAAGCACTCGCTCTAGGCGCAACGGGACCGATACTGCGATCTACGGGATACGCATGGGATCTTCGAAGGTCTATGCCCTATCTGGCTTATGACCAGGTTGATTTCGACATTGTGGTCGGAACATATGGTGACACCTTTGACCGTTACGCGATTCGCCTGAACGAAATTCGAGAATCGATGCGAATCGTCGAACAATGCATCGACCTAATGCCCGATGGCCCTTATCGAACTGAAGATCGCAAAGTTACACCGCCACCCAGGGCACGCATCGACGAGTCAATGGAAGCGCTTATTCACCACTTCAAAATTTTTACTGAAGGCTTCAAGGTGCCACCTGGCGAGACCTACTCTGCAGTTGAATCCCCTAGAGGCGAGCTAGGTTGTTACCTGGTATCAGATGGTGGTCCTAAACCTCAAAGGATGCACATACGCGCACCTTCATTTGTGAATTTGCAAACCCTCCCACACATGATGCATGGCGGCCTTTTGGCCGATGCAATAGCTGTTATTTCGTCGATTGACCCCATCATGGGGGAGGTCGACAGATGAAATTTTTTACTGAGGAAAATCTAGAACTGGCGCACGAGATCATCGGTCGATACCCCAAACCCCGTTCAGCAATGATCCCCCTTCTTCACCTGGCGCAAGAGCAAGAGGGCTGGGTCAACGATGATGCGATGACAGAAATTGCCGAGCTGCTAGGGACAACCAGCGCAGAAGTCCTCGGCACATGTTCGTTCTATGAGATGTTTAAGCGCAAGCCCGTAGGTAAATACGTCATCAACATCTGCACAACAATGTCGTGCGCTTTGATGGGTGCAGGAGACTTGATGAAGCATGCTGAGTCTCGGCTTGGACTTAAATCGGGCGGATCCACTCCCGATGGCCTTTTCACGCTTGAAGGGGCAGAATGTCAAGCAGCATGTACTGAAGCGCCGTGCCTGCAGGTGAATTATCGGCATCAGTACCGAGTCACCCCAGATCAATTCGATCAACTCGTCGAAGACCTTGCTTCGTCTGATAGTGACATCCCCAAACACGGTGTCTTGTCCCAGATTCGACAACACATCCCCGAGGATAAATTTGTCGGTTCGACACCACCTGAAGATGTTGTATCCGCGCCGGTGTGGCTCAACGAAGATGGGGGTCGAGAATGACTGAAATGGCAGGAACTCCGATCCCCCACGCTCCTGGCTTCATTGCAAACCTAACGCCTCGGATCGTGACGTCGCGCTTTGACTACGAAGACTCTCACACACTCGCGCGATACGAATCCACAGGCGGTTATCAAGGACTAAAAAAAGCTCTGCAACGAACTCCAGAAGAAGTTCACAGCGAAGTTCGCGACGCGACACTTCTAGGTCGTGGGGGAGCGGGATTCCCGGCTGGAGTCAAATGGGGATTTTGTCCCCCAGAAGTGTGGCCACGGTACTTGGTGGTTAACGGTGATGAATCCGAGCCTGGGACATATAAAGACCGTCTGTTGATGGAATTGGATCCTCACCAACTCATAGAAGGATGCTTAATTGCTTGTTATGCAGTTGGGTTAAGCCAATGCTTCCTCTACATCCGGGGAGAAATGGCAGTAGCGCAGGAACGAGTTGCCCAGGCGCTTAACGATGCCTACGCAGCTGGCTACGTGGGTAAAAATATCCTGGGGACTGAATTTTCAGTTGACATAGTTCTTCACTGGGGTGCGGGAGCCTACGTTGTGGGTGAAGAGACAGCGCTAATTGAAAGTCTTGAAGGTAACCGCGGGATGCCGCGACTGAAGCCTCCCTACTTTCCAGCGTCGATCGGGTTGTATGGGCAACCAACGATCGTCAACAATGTTGAAACTCTGTCAAATCTCCCATGGATACTCGAGCATGGAGCTCAGGCTTTTACCGCAATTGGCACAGAGACATCGCCGGGCACGCGCATGGTGGCGGTTAGTGGGCACGTTAAACGTCCAGGGGTTTATGAAATCGTCAACGGCACCACAACATTCCGTGACTTGCTCTACGGAATCGACATGTGTGGCGGCATTCGTGATGACAACGATCTGAAGGCATTTGTTCCGGGGGGTGGTTCAGCACCATGGTTCACGCCTGAACAACTTGATTTACCTTTCGAAGCTAGCGACGTCGGTCCCCAAGGCTCCATGCTGGGATCAGGTGCGATCATGGTGATGGATGAAACAACCGACATCCCAGCCGCCGCACTTACACTCACCAAGTTCTATGCACATGAATCGTGTGGGAAATGCGTCCCGTGCAGAGAAGGTGGAACCTGGCTCGAACAAATACTTCGACGGGTAGTTGAAGGACGTGGAACGAGTCGCGATCTTGATTTGCTAATTGAAGTAGGGGAGACCATTTGCCCTGGCGACTTCCCTCACGCGGCAGTTGCTTCGAAGGGCATTGAAGCGGTGCCATTTCCTTACCGGATGACCACTATTTGCTTTGTCGGTCCGTCGGCATTCGCTCCAATCCACTCGGCGCTCACGCTCTTCAGAGAAGAATTTGAAGCCAAGGTTGCTGGCAATGATGAGCCAACCATGATTGAGGTGGCTGTCGATGTCTGAATCAACACCAAGCGAAATCAGCGTCACTATCAACGGCGTTCAAGTTGAAGCAGAACCAGGTGAGATGCTCATTGCTGCAGCTGATCGAGCCGGAGTCCACATACCTAGATTTTGCTATCACGAAAGAATGTCCCCAGTCGGAATGTGCCGGATGTGCTTGGTCGACGTAGACACCGGACGCGGTCCAATGCTGCAGCCATCATGCATGGTTCCAGTTGCGGACGGAATGTCAGTAAATACCGAATCAGAGGACACCAAAAGAGCACAAGAAGGAATCCTTGAATTTCTTTTGGTTAACCACCCGCTGGATTGCCCGGTATGCGACAAGGGCGGGGAGTGTCCCCTTCAAGATCAAACAATGGCTTATGGGCCAGGCGAGTCGCGTTTTGTGGAAGAAAAGCGCCACTATGAAAAACCAATACCAATTTCCGACCTTGTTCATCTTGACCGCGAACGCTGCATCCTTTGCGATCGATGCACTCGATTTGCCGACGAGGTCGCAGGTGACCCCCTCATCCACTTCACGGAAAGAGGAAACGCCACCCAAGTACTCACATTCCCTGACGAACCATTTAGTTCTTATTTCTCCGGTAACACAGTTCAGATTTGTCCCGTTGGTGCGTTAACAGCCGCCCCGTACCGATTTAAAGCTCGTCCATGGGACTTAGAGCAGGTCGAATCGACTTGCACCACATGCTCCATGGGTTGCCGTGTCGCAGTCGAATCATCTAGAAACGAACTAGTTCGATATCTCGGGGTAGACGTTGAATCGGTCAATCACGGGTGGTTGTGTGACAAAGGACGTTTCAATTTTGAATCGACCAACAGCAGCCACCGTATAACGACGCCACTAACACGGGACAACGACGATCCAAGACAGTTGTTGGGGAGCGATTGGGGGTCCGCCCTGGCTCTTGCTGCTGAAGCGATACAACAGGCTGGGCCAGGACGGGTTGGACTTATCGGAGGGTCCAGACTGACCAATGAAGACGCCTATGCATGGTCAAAGTTCGCGAAGTCTGTTCTAGGTACAGACAACGTGGATGCGCAATTAGGTGACGGATTATCAGCTGAAGTAGTTCTCGCTTTGCCGTTAGCAACCATTGCAGAAGCATGCAACGCAGACACGGTTCTTGTTGTAGGTCCCGATATTAAAGAGGAATTAGCGATACTGCATTTGCGGTTACGTGGCGCAGCAACAAAAGGCCAAACCAAAGTTGTCGAAATAGGGTCGACCCCGACAGGCATTGAACCCTATGCACACCGATCTATACGGTGCGCGCCAGGTGAAAGCGCTAAAGCTCTAAGCGAATTGCTTGCAAGCGACGATCCCTTGGCTGCTCAACTTAAACAAGGCTCGCTGGTGGTAGTCATAGGACGGGCATCGCTGGCTGAATCTGAAGAGCCGACCCTGTCGTTAGCAGCGTCGATCCGAGCTGAACTTCCTCATGCGACATTTCTCCCGGCACTACGACGAGGCAATGTACGTGGCGCACTTGATATGGGACTCGCTCCGGGCATTCTTCCTGGAAGAACGCGTCTTGATCAACCTTCCCCAGCGCTATCGGCAAATTGGAACACAGTCCCGACAACTAAAGGACTGAATACAACCGAGATGCTCCGTGCCGCAGCATCTGGTGATTTAGATACTTTGATTTTGGTAGGAGCCGATCCCTTGTCGGACTTCCCGGACCGCAACCTTGCTGCCGAAGCGATACAAAAAGTGAAAACTCTTATCGCTGTTGACACCTTTATCACCGACTCGGTCGCGCAGGCTGATGTTGTACTGCCGGCGACCGCCTATGGAGAACAAGGAGGCACTACAACCAACATCGAAGGTCGCATAAGCAGATTGACCCAAAAGATCACTGCTACAGGGTCGGCCCGAGACGACTGGATGATTGCAACCGAACTCGCTTGGCGTTTGGGAGGCGACCTACGACTTGGTTCGAAAGAAGAAATTTGGCGAGAAATTGAGCAAGTCGCCCCAAGCCACTCGGGTGTAACTCTGGAAAGAGTGGAAAGTTCCGAAGCACACGAGGGAATTCTGGTGCAGCGGTCATCAATCGAACTAGATCTCCCAGCTCCCGGAACACCTCCAGTAGCAGACGGATACGGACTGCGACTCGTCAGCGGACGCAAACTTTGGGACGCAGCGACAACCACAACTTATAGTCCTTCACTGCAACCGCTTGCCGAAGCAGCCGCCCTAAGGGTGCATCCCAACGACCTCCAACGGTTAGGCATCTCAAGCGGAACCGACGTTCGTGTGATTTCCACCCGATCGACCGAAATAATCACCGCTATTGCGGACGACAGCATCGAACGTGGGACAGCAATGTTGCCATTCAACCAGCCGGGCGGTGGCGCTAACCGCTTCATCGACGCAGCCGCCATGGTAAACGACATCCGGATAGAAACAGTATGACGGGCGATCCGCTTTACCTCGACGGGGTTGACCTCACGGATCTCGGCATCATGCTCATAAAGGTCCTAGTTGCTTTCACCTTCCTTCTGGTTGCCACCATGTTCATGGTCTGGTTTGAGCGAAAGCTCATTTCGGATATGCAAAACCGGATAGGCCCCAACGTTGCCGGGCCCTGGGGATTACTCCAAACCTTTGCCGACGGGGTCAAATTCTTCTTTAAAGAAGACCTCCGTCCAGAAAATGCAGATCCGCTGATATTTCGGTTAGCGCCATATATCTCAGCAGTCACAGCATTCCTCTCCTTCGCTGTAGTGCCCATCGGCGGTTCTTTTGGAGGAGGAGACTCAGGCACAGTCACGATCTTTGGTCGGGAAACCTTCTTGCAGGTCGCAGATCCTCCCATTGGTATTCTTCTCCTACTAGCCATGTCATCAATAGCCGTGTACGGCGTGATGCTTGCTGGGTGGGCCTCGGGTTCGAAATACCCATTGATTGGCTCTGTGCGAGCATCCGCTCAAGCTATTTCTTATGAAGCTGCTCTCGGCATGGCAACGGTCGTCGTTGTAGTTCTAGCGGGCACGCTATCGACCCATGGAATAGTGGCGGCGCAATCAGGAGGTATCACTAGATGGTTCCTAATTTCGTCTGGGATTGTCCCATTCGTGGTGTTCTTAATTGCGGCCACCGCCGAACTGAATCGCCCGCCCTTTGACCTAGTCGAAGCTGAGCAAGAGTTGGTGGGAGGTTTCCACACCGAATACTCGTCAATTAGGTTCGCACTCTTCTTTCTCGCAGAATTTATGAACGTCATCACCATGTCGGCGATCATGGTGACCCTCTTCTTTGGAGGACCAGCGGGGCCAATTCTGTTCGGTATGACATGGTTCTGGCCGACTGTCTGGTTCCTACTAAAGGTGCTCGCGTTCTTATTTGTTTTCGTTTGGTTTAGAGCTACCCTTCCTCGGCTCCGCTACGACCAACTCATGCACCTTGGATGGAAACTGCTAATCCCGCTGATTCTCTTCTGGCTGATGTTCATCAGTCTCAAAGAACTACGCGCAGCGTATGACTGGAATTGGCTCGTTACTTACGGCTCGGCAATCTTGGCGCTTGCTGTGGGTACAGCATTGCTGTTGGCAGCGCTTCGGGCGGGAGACCGCGTTTACCGAGAAGAATTGGAAGACGCGTAATGGGATATCTCGCAGGCTTCAAAGTCACCTTTAAGAAACTCTTCGAAGAAAGAGTTACTACTGAGTACCCGAAAGAAAAGCGACCTAAGCCACCCCGCTTCCATGGGAGACACGTTCTCAATCGATACGAAGACGGCATGGAAAAATGCATCGGGTGCGAGCTATGCGCCGGTGTATGCCCAGCTAGATGCATTTACGTTCGCGGAGCAGATAATCCCGAAACTGATCCGGTGTCACCGGGTGAACGCTATGGATACGTGTACGAAATCAACTACCTCCGCTGCATCCATTGCGATCTTTGTGTTGAAGCCTGCCCGACGGAGGCCATTACTGAATCCAAATTGTTTGAATTCAGTTTCAGCAACAGGAACGATGCCATATACACAAAGGATGAACTAGTCGTTGGTGATGACGGACTCCCCCAACGTCAACCTTGGGAACTCTGGCACGAAGGAGATGATTTAGCGACCTCGGGTTGGATGAGAGCCACAGCGCCATCAGGCAATCCTGACTACCAAAATCGATCGGGCTGGAGCGGGGAATTGGGCTACGGAATTCGCTCCCCCGAAATGGGCCAACACGATCGACCAGAGCCGCAAGAAACCGACAACGAGACAGAAGAAGATGGTCACTCAGGAGTCAGCCACTAATGGTCGACGCACTCGTCTTTTTCATTGCGGCTGCCGTGTGCTTAACCGGCGCACTAGGGGTTATCCTCGCTCGAAATCCAGTTCATTCAGCATTGATGCTGGTGATGACGCTGTTTGGGATTGCTGTCCAATTCGTAGCGCAAGAAGCACACTTTCTTGCGGCCGTTCAAGTGATCGTCTACGCAGGAGCAATAGTCGTCCTGTTTCTTTTCGTCATCATGCTCCTGGGTGTAGACCGAGCCCAAGACCTAGAACTTTCAATACTGCCGGGCCAACGATGGGCTGCCTTAGTCTTTGGAGCGGGATCTCTAATGGTTCTGGGAGCACTAATCGTCGTCGTCGGCGAACCTGTAACCGGGGCAAAGTCCGTAGGCGGATCAGCTTCAACAGCAGAAAATGTGCGCCTTCTGGCGAGATCTCTGTTCTCCGACCATGTCTATGCCTTTGAATTGACATCATTACTTCTTGTGATTGCGGTCATCGGCGCAGTGGTCCTAGCTCGAAAGCCCTCGCAGTCAGAACTTCCCCTCGTTGAAGAGCGAGGCGAAAACTAATGGACGTAACGACCGGCTGGTACTTGGTTTTAGGCGCCCTCCTTTTTGTGATCGGTGGCACGGGCTTACTAATTCGTAGAAACCCGCTAGTCATGTTGATGTGCGTTGAGCTCATGTTGAACGGCGTCAATCTCAGCCTTGTGGCCTTTGCCCAAAGACTTGATGACATTGGTGGACAGACAGTCGTTTTCTTCGTCCTGGTGGTGGCGGCAGCTGAAGTAGTAGTTGGATTAGGGCTAGTGGTCGCGATATTGCGACGACGCCCCGGCACAACAGCCGACGACTTATCGACGTTGAGGGGCTGACCGATGGTCGAACTAGTTTGGCTTATCCCGATGCTCCCACTCCTGGGGTTCCTCATCTTGCTTATAACTGGGCACCTACTCGGAGAGCCCCGTGCAGGTTGGGTCGCTACCGCTTTCGCTGGAGCCTCCTTCATAGCGACTTTGATCGTATTGGTTGGTCTATTAGGTAAAGACTCCCACGCTGGCGGCCGGTCATATGAATTTGTGCTTTTCGAATGGCTACCTGCTGGATCCCTAAAAGTTGAAGCAGGATTTCTACTCGATCCCTTGTCCATCACCATGGCGCTGTTTGTCACTGGTGTCGGAGCACTCATTCACTTGTACTCAATTGGCTACATGCATGGAGACGAGAAGTACTCAAAGTTCTTTTTGTACCTGAACCTGTTCCTGTTCTCGATGCTCATGCTGGTCTTCGGCAACAACTTGGTGGTCACGTTTCTGGGCTGGGAAGGCGTCGGTGCGTGTTCCTATTTCCTTATCTCTTTCTGGCATCGACGAGAATCCGCAGCGACCGCTGGTAAGAAGGCGTTTGTTACCAACCGCGTTGGCGATTGGGGATTCATGATCGCGACCTTTGCGATCTGGTCCGCGCTTGGAACAGTTACCTACACCGAAATTGCAAACTCACCGGCGATGTCTGCGGCAACGGGTACAGCGGTCTCACTGCTCCTCTTCGTAGCCGCTGCGGGCAAATCAGCCCAACTTCCACTGTATGTATGGTTGCCCGATGCTATGGAAGGGCCGACCCCAGTTTCAGCAATGGTCCACGCAGCCACCATGGTGACCTCGGGTGTTTACCTCCTAGTGCGAATGAACAACGTGCTGACAGATGACGCTCTGCTAGTCATAGCCGTTATCGGTGCCACAACGGCACTGTTTGCTGCTTTATGCGCAGTCGCCCAGCATGACATCAAAAGAGTCTTGGCTTATTCGACGGTTAGCCAATTGGGCTACATGTTCCTAGCGATAGGTTCGGGAGCCTACGTAGCTGCAATTTTTCATGTAATCACCCACGCCTTCTTCAAGGCCCTCTTGTTCTTGGGTTCCGGTTCAGTTATCCACGGTATGCACGACGAACAAGACATGCGGAAGATGGGCGCATTGCGCATCGCAATGCCAATCACTGGCGCCACCTTTATTATCGGATGGTTGGCGATAGCAGGTGTGCCCCCATTTGCAGGATTCTGGTCTAAAGACGAAATTCTCCTAGCAGCATGGGAACAAAAAAATATCGGCCCTCTGCTCTGGGTGGTTGGACTTGTAACGGCATTGCTAACGGCCTATTACATGAGCAGACAAGTCATTCTTGTGTTCTTCGGTGATCAGCGGTGGGATGACGACGTCCATCCCCATGAGTCTTCGTGGACCATGACAACTCCGCTCTGTGTCCTGGCCGTCGCAGCAGCCGCAGGAGGGGCAATAAATCTGCCTCTAGTCAAAGACTGGCTGGTGCTCGAACACTTCCTGGAACCGATCTTTCATCACCCGCACCACTTTTCTTCGGGGACTGCCACCAAGATTGCTTTGGCGGTCATCTCTGTTGCTGCTGGTCTCATAGGAATCTCCATTGCGGTGCTGAGTTGGATGAAGCGTCGCATTCCCACAGACCGTTTGGAGCCCGAATTTCTCGAAAATGCTATGTACGTTGATTCCTCCTACGCGAGAGTCGTCGGTGGTCCGGGCACAACCGGCTTTCAAAAAACCGCTGACTTCGACCGTCGAATAGTCGACGGAGGTGTCAACGGACTAGCGCGCGCCGTAATGAAGCTCGGTCAGCTGATCCAACCGACTCAATCGGGATATATGCGTAACTATGCAGTAGGTGTAGCTCTTGGGGCATTAGCAATCCTCGTTGTTCTGGCATGGGGACTGCTGTGATGAGTCTTATCGCCGCGCAGAGCGCATCGTCTTTTCCGGTATTGAATGCCCTCATCCTCGTCCCGATCATCGGCGCCCTAGTAGTCGTTCTGCTTCCCAATAGCCGCCCGGAGCTAATGCGACCAATCGGGGCGCTCTTTTCTTCAATAGCGGCAGCGCTGTCACTCTACGTAATGGCCCAATTTTCGATTCACCAACCCGGTTTCCAGTTTGAGTCAATTCAATCGTGGATCCCCAGTTTGGGTATCAACTGGCATGTAGGTGTCGATGGAATTTCCTTGTGGTTGGTAGTGCTAACGGGTCTGATCACACCAATCGTTCTTGTAGCAGTTGACCCGCACCACGACCCTAAGCCCTACACGGCCTGGTTATTGCTGCTGCAGGCTGGCTCATTTGGAGCATTCCTTGCATTAGACCTTTTCCTTTTCTTCGTCATGTTTGAAATTGTCTTGGTGCCCATGTACATGCTCATTGGGGGTTGGGGTTACGACGACAGAAGATACGCGGCAACAAAATTCTTCCTTTACACGATGGCGGGTTCGGCGCTGATGCTCGTAGCGATCGTGAGTGTTGCGACATTGAGCGCAGGCGACCAGAGCGTCACTTTCAACGTCGTTGAACTCGCTGAACGACAGGCGCTTTCGACCAACACAGCGAGATTATGTTTCCTAGCCTTCGCGCTCGCTTTCGTGATCAAAGTCCCGGTCTTCCCAGTCCACACATGGCTTCCAGATGCTCACACCCAAGCGCCGACAGCAGGTTCAGTGGTTCTGGCCGCAGTCATGTTGAAACTGGGGACTTATGGACTGCTGCGCTTCGGGTTGTACCTCTTTCCCGAAGCCTCGGTCTGGGCGGCACCCACGTTGGCCACATTGGGCGTCGTTGGAGTCATATACGGAGCGATTGTTGCAACTATGCAAAAAGACCTTAAGCGTCTAGTCGCATACTCGTCTGTGGCTCACATGGGCTTCATTGTTCTAGGCATCTTTGCTTTCACAACGCAAAGTCTGGAAGGTGGAGTGCTACAGATGATTAACCACGGTTTGTCAACTGGTGCTCTATTCCTTCTCGTGGGAATGCTCTACGAAAGACGGAAGACCAGAGCGATTGAAGAACTAAGCGGTATTCAATCAGCAGCGCCAATTTTTGCGGGCTTCTTCACCGTAGTCATGCTTTCGTCAATCGGAGTGCCTGGGCTCAACGGTTTCGTTGGCGAATTCTTGATCCTGATCGGTTCCTATGACACCCGGCGCTGGTGGACCATCGTCGCCGCAACCGGGGTCATACTTGCGGCGCTCTACTTACTTTGGGCTTACCAACGAGTTTTTCACGGCGAACCGACTACTCAGGATCAGGAAACCGCTGACCTAACCCTCAAAGAAGGCCTAGTTCTAGCGCCTTTCATCATTGGCATCGTTTTCCTAGGCCTCTACCCCAAACCAGTCCTTGAACGTATAGAACCCGCCGTTCACCACCTCATCTCTCACCTCGAAGAACACTCCGACTTCGTTGAACCAGACCTAGGGCAGCCGGTCATCGTTATTGATCATTCAAGCTCCGAGGACGACCACTAATGGCTACCCAAAGCGTTCTCGCGTTTGTTGGGCCATCAGTCAACTGGTGGGCGTTACTCCCACAAATGATTCTCCTAGGCGCGGCACTACTGATCATGCTCGTTTCCGCGCTCGCGCCCAAGCAGACCTCCACCCCTTTCGTGACCGTCACAACAATGTGCGCTGCGATTACTTCATACATAGTGGCCACGGGATTGTGGAATGACGTTCAAAGAGATGGACCTTCATCCTCGATAGCTTCCGCGTTCGGTATTGACGGATTCAGCATCTTTTTCACCATGCTCATTCTGGTGGCACTCGCCGCGACAGCCTTACTGTCGCATGGCTACCTAGATAAAGAGGGCATCGATGCCCCTGAGTTTCATGCGCTCCTACTGTGTTCCGCAGCTGGTGCGATTGTCATGGCATCGGCAAACGACCTCGTCGTAATGTTCATTGGTCTAGAAGCACTCTCTATCGGTCTTTATGTGATGATTGCAATGCACGACCGACGACAAGAAGCAAGAGAATCAGCAATCAAATATTTCGTACTAGGTGCCTTCAGTTCGGCGTTCTTGCTCTATGGCATAGCTCTCACATACGGCGCTACTGGATCTACCAATCTGATTCACATCCGGGACTACCTAGGCGCCGTTGTTTTTCGAGACCAACACCTACTCATGGCGGCCATGGCGCTCCTCCTTGTCGGTCTGTCATTCAAAGTCGCTGCAGCCCCATTCCACTTCTGGGCCCCTGACGTCTATCAGGGCGCCCCCAGCCCGGTAACAGGATGGATGGCGTCAGTTGCCAAAGCAGCGGGATTCGCAGCTCTTCTGCGGATCTTCTTCGCCGCTTTCGCCAGCCATCGCATCGACTGGACCCCGATCGTCAGCGTTCTGGCCGCTGTGACCTTAGTTGTGGGCGCGGTTATGGCGATCTTGCAAAACGACGTTAAACGGATGCTCGCGTTTTCTTCAGTAAGCCACGCCGGGTATGTGCTCATAGCCGTTCAGGCAGCGACCGATCAAGGCACAGCAGCAGCCCTCTTCTACCTCTTCACCTACACATTTATGGTTCTGGGCACCTTCGCTGTTGTCGGAGCTATGGGTCGAGATGACGACCACCCCCTCGCGAATTACGCAGGACTAGGTCGCTCGCGCCCAGTTCTGGCAATCGGATTCACGATCCTCCTACTAGCTCAAGCAGGTATCCCGACGACCTCAGGATTTGTCGCAAAATTCCAAGTCATTGCCGCCGCAGTGAACAACAAAAACTACGTTCTAGCCGGACTTGCAATGATTACTGCCGTAGTAGGAGCATTCATGTACCTGCGCATTGTCATGGCAATGTACGTAGACAATGAAGAACAAAAGAGCAGCGTGCCATCATGGCATTGGTCCACCAAGGTAGTAGTCATAGCGATGGTCGGATTTACACTTCTAGCCGGTCTAGTGCCACAATTTCTCATCGAGTTCGCCGAAGATGCAGTCCCAATTTTGATTCGAGGGTGAGGTCCCAAACGCTTGCTGAATAACCACCAACTTCCGTATAAAACAAGAAACAAGAATCGTGCCCAACAATCACGTCATTTTTCTCTCAGGCACGATAACTTTCACTACGTCCGAAACCCGCGGAACGAGGCGCCGCGTCGGGTTTTGGCAAGTCCCGAAACCCCTAGCCAGCCTCGGTAATCGTGTCGGAATTACTGCGGAGCTACCTAACCGTCGGCATCTTTGGTGTAGCTGCTATTGCAATGGCAGGAGCCATGCTCACTATTGCGCGCATCCTTCGCCCCCAACGCCCAACACCACAGAAACTCATTGCCTATGAAAGCGGCGTTGACCCTGTGGGTGGCGACTGGGCGCAGAGCCAGATCCGCTATTACGTCTTTGCAGTCCTCTTCGTGCTATTCGACGTTGAGGCGGTTTTCATTTTCCCATGGGCGACCCGGCTCGAGGTGTACGGGACCTTCGGCCTAGTCGAAATGGCTATTTTCATCTTCATTCTTGTTCTTGGCCTTTTCTATGCGTGGCGTAAGGGAGTCTTAAGGTGGGTATGAGGAGAGAGGCCTAAATGGGACTCATTGACAAAGGCAAAATGCCCAAACCCCTCAGTTGGCTACTCAACTTTGGTCGCGCTCGATCCCTATGGGTCTACCAATGGGGTCTTGCCTGTTGCGCAATTGAGATGGGAGCCGCTTTCGGCTCTCCTCGTTACGACGTAATGCGTCTCGGAGTTATTCCTTTCCCTGCAAGTCCCCGCCAAGCTGACCTCGTAGTGATATCTGGAACCGTTACCGACAAAATGGCCCCGGTAATCCTGCGGCTTTACGAACAAATGCCGGAACCCAAGTACGTGATATCTATGGGATCTTGCGCCAATTGTGGCGGGCCCTACTGGGATAGCTACTCAGTAACCAAGGGTGTTGACCAAGTAATCCCAGTCGACGTGTATGTGCCCGGGTGCCCGCCGCGCCCTGAAGCTTTGCTCGAAGGGATCGTTCTGCTTCAAGAACGAATCCAATCCGAAGACATAACGGAAAAATGGCAAGGCCAGCCAATCGTGGTGGAGGGCTGAATTCATGACTGACGAAGAAACTGTGGAAGAGACCCCTGCGGTCGATGAAGCTCGCGAACAACTGCTTAAAGACCTATCTCACAATCTTGGTGACACCCTCATCGAATCGCACCTCCGCCCCCACGAGGATTTATGGCTCCGGGTGCGAACCGATGCCTGGCAAGACGCTGCCATGATTTCAAAAAACTCCGGATTTGAATACTTTGGCTTTTTATCTGCAATTGACTGGCACATCGCTCCCGAAGGAAGATACGAGGACACAGAATTTGACTCGGGACTGACCGAAGAGGACGAGGAACCAGTCGAAGTAGATAGTTCGACTGGCCATAGCGGCGGGGACACGCGATTCCAAGTGCTTATGCAGCTTTACTCGCTCCGCGACCAAGTTGGAGTGATCCTCAAATCTGATGTTGGTGAAGACATGACCGTCGACACGATTCGAGATGTGTTCCCGGGCGCTGATTGGCATGAACGTGAGACCCACGAGATGTTCGGGATCTCTTTCCGTGGCCACCCAACGCTACAACCGCTGTATCTCCCCACTGAATTCGAAGGTCACCCTCTCAGAAAAGATTTCCCGCTCCTAGCAAGACAGGTAAAGCCTTGGCCTGGCGTGGTTGACATCGAAGAGATACCCGAACACTTAGAAGCCCAACTTGAGGCCGAAGTAATGGCTGCCTTTGAAGCAAACGGAGGTGGAGCGTGACCGCAACCTCCGACCGAGAACAGATGGCTTACGTCAGCGCTCAAGCCGCTGACGCTCGAGTCAACGTAGAACTCGATACCGGTGATATGACGCTCAATATTGGGCCTCAACACCCAGCTACCCATGGCACCCTCCGCATCGCCTGCCAACTAGATGGAGAACAGGTCGTCGTTGCGGAACCGATCATGGGTTACATGCATCGCGGGTATGAAAAACTCTGTGAAGTTCGCACCTACCCGCAATGCACAACGCTCATCAACCGAATTGATTGGCTCGGAAGCTTTGCTAACGAAGTGCCCTTTATTCTCGCAGCGGAACGCCTCATGGAAGTCGAAGCTCCTCCGCGTGCCCAATGGATCAGAACGATCCTCTTCGAACTCAGTCGCATAGCGAACTTGGCCCTGTTCCTAGGGGATATGGGTGTCCAAATTGGTGCGCTGACGCCGGTCTTCTTCGCTTTCCGAGATCGAGAACGCGTATTAAACCAAATCGAAGAAGTAACTGGTGGACGTTTCCATCCGAACTTTGACCGCATTGGCGGACTTAAAGATGACATCCCCAAAGGCTGGGTAGAAGAAACGCGCTCGGTAATGGAAAAAATGAGGACGTTCTGTGACGAGATGGAAGATCTGCTCGTCGGGAACGAAATTTTCCAGGCCCGATGCAGAGGTGTTGGAGTAATCCCACCTGAAGTAGCGCTCGGGTACGGACTTTCAGGAGCAAACCTGAGAGCCAGCGGCGTTGACTGGGACCTTCGCAGAGATGCCAATCCAGGCCTTGCTTGGGACCAAGTGGACTGGCGAGTTTGGACCCACCCCGACGGCGACTCGTTCGCCCGTTATTGGGTGCGTCTTCAAGAAACACGCGAAGCGACTCGCATAGTTGACCAATTACTCGACGGAATCCCTAGTGGCCCGATCATGGCGAAAGTGCCACGAATCATCAAAGTTCCCGCTGGTGAAGCGTATATCTCCACCGAAAATCCCTTAGGGGAAATGGGTTACTACGTTGTCAGTAAAGGTGATCTTGGTCCGTTCCGAGTCAAAATTCGTACCCCTAGCTTCAACAACATCTCCATTGTTCCGTGGGTGATGAAAGGTGTCTACGTTCCCGACGTCATCACGATATTGGGCTCCCTTTATTTCATATTGGGAGATATTGACCGTTGACCTCACTCCTAGCGCTTCCTTACTGGCAAGAAACCGGGATCAAACTGGGGCTAGCCCTTGCCGTTATTCCTACGACGTCGCTGATCCTGGTATACCTCTTTCTCTTCAAAATGATGGCCTTTATGCAAAGCCGTCTTGGACCAAACGACACCGGCCCATACGGCAGCCTTCAGCTAATAGCTGAGGCCATAAAATTTCTCCAAAAAGAGGACATCCACCCCGAACAAGCCGATCGGCGAGTGTTTCGAATGGCGCCAGTCGTGGTTCTGGCCTCAACTTTCCTCTTATACGTGGTCCTTCCCGCAGGTCCAGACGCAATTGTTCAAAACCTAGACACCGGCGTGTTTTATGCGATGGCAGTTTCTTCGTTATCGGTGCTGGGTATCTTGATGGCAGGTTGGGCATCGGCTAATAAATACGCCCTTCTGGGCGGGCTCCGCGCAGCTGGACAATTGATCGCGTACGAACTCCCCCTGATCCTCGCAGTGATGGGTGTCGTGATTCAGGCAGAAACCCTCAACTTGCAAGACATAGTAGTGGCGCAAGCCACAGGAGAAATCTTTGGTTTCGGAGCAATAGGAAACCCATTCATCCTGACTCAGTTCATAGCTTTCCTGATCTTTATGATTGCAGCGCAAGCCGAACTAACCCAGACTCCCTTCGACATGCCCGTAGCTGAAACTGAACTCGTCGGCGGGTTCCACATCGAATACACAGGCTTCAGATTTTTACTCTTCTTCATGGCGGAATTCGGCACAGCTTTTGCCTTCGCAGCCTTAGCATCTGTGATGTTCCTGGGTGGGTGGTGGATCCCAGGCTTCGAGGTTGATGACAACATCCTCAACGTTCTTGGACCAGGAGTAATGCTCGGGAAAATTCTTCTTGTCGCATTCTTCATATTCTGGGTTCGCTTTACCTACCCCAGACTCCGCGAAGATCAACTCCAGAAATTTGCCTGGAAAGTACTCATTCCGCTTTCCCTGGCCAACATCGTGCTCACTGGAATATTTAAGGTGGTCTTCTAATGCCTCAGCTACCCGGTCTAATAAAGGGACTAGGTGTCACCGCTCGCACAGCAGGACGCACACTATTTCCGAAGCGCGGATGGAAAACTCTTATCCCAGCGCCACAAAAGGGAGCGGTGACGGTTCAGTATCCGCATGAGAAAGAAGCTCCACCTGACCGCGCCCGAGGAGTCATAGCGCTCCACGAAGAAAACTGCACCGCTTGCATGCTCTGTTCTCGTTCATGCCCTGATTGGTGTATTTACATTGAAGGGCACAAAGTCAAAGCCCCGCCGCGACGGGAAGGTGGCAAACCCCGCACAGTCAACATGCTCGACCGATTCGACATTGACTATGCGCTGTGTATGTACTGCGGTATCTGTGTCGAGGTATGCCCATTTGACGCTCTGTTCTGGACCCCAGAGTATGAATACAGCGAATCTCGAATAGCGGACCTGCTCCACGACAAGGATCGCCTAGGCGAATGGATGGAAACGGTTCCTGATTTCTTGGATTACGAAGCAGGTTCAGAACAAAAAGTTAGAAAGGTCCCGAGGTAGAGCTATATGGTCGCTCAAAATATTTTCTTCGGGATTCTCGCGGCAATTGTCGCCATTTCGGCATTGAGGATGGTGACAACTCGTAACATCGTGCACGCTGCTCTCTACTTGGTCGCCGTTCTGGCAGGACTCGGCGCCTTATATGTGCTGCTGACAGCTGAATTTGTCGCTACTACCCAAGTCCTCGTATACATCGGGGCCGTCATGGTCCTGTTCTTGTTCGGAATCATGCTTACTAAGGCACCCCTTGGCAATGTTATGGAAATGACGGGCAGACAATGGCCCTTGGCCGCGGTAGTAGCCGCTCTTTTGGGAGGCGTGACTATCTATTCGTTGGTTGATCGTTTCGGATCAGAGCGTCTCAACACTGATGGCCCCATATACCGAACTGCAGACGTATCCGATGAGGTTTTCTCCACCTATATCGTGCCCTTTGAGGCAGTATCAGTGCTTCTACTAGCCGCGCTTATCGGTGCCATTGTTCTGGCGAGGAAGGACTGACATGCTTCTGAACCAGTTTTTGATCCTCGGAGCGGTTCTATTCGCTACCGGTGTCTACGGAGTACTCGCACGTCGAAATGGCGTCATGGTCCTCATGTCAATTGAGTTGATGCTTAATGCCGTGAACATCAACCTCGTGGCTTTTGGTATGCAGCATGGGGTTGTATCGGGTCAAGTATTCGCGTTATTTGTCATAGCCGTTGCCGCAGCTGAAGTTGGTGTCGGACTCGCCATTGTCCTCCTTTTGTACCGCAATCGAACCAGCATCGATGTCGAAGACTTCGATCTCATGCGAGGGTAGGTAAGCGCTATGTGGATGCTCGAAAACGCTTTCATTATTCCGCTGGTTCCAGCGCTGTCATTTCTCGTAATTCTCTTTCTGGGCAAACGCTATATCGGAGCTGATCGTGTTCACGTAATCGGTATCGGTGCGCTCGCTCTTGTGTGGATTCTGTCTGCGGTTGCGGCCTTTCAGTGGACGCAACGTGTCGAAGACCCCCCAGCCGACGCAATAGTTCACGTAGAACATCATGGTGACGGTCATGGTGACGGTCATGGTGACGGTCATGGTGACGGT
>CEVE01014684.1_pt1 | contig 94606 bp, 77 predicted proteins | sample 356431 | NCBI WGS metagenome assembly CEVE01 (sample SAMEA2622764, study PRJEB7988) | marine metagenome | isolation source: saline water (ENVO:00002010), including
TGACAAACGTTCTCCAAGTTTACGAACTCGATGCGGATGTCGCTTCAACAGTGCTAGACCTTTATCCAGGACAGAATTTTGTACTCGAGACCGAAGTAACCAACACAGGCAATGGACCGGATAGATTTGACATTACCATCGAATCCATAACTGCCGTAGCGGGGGAGTCTACCGGGCCAGAAGGATCTTTCATCTGGGATATTGACATTCCCAGGGCCTATTTTGGAGAACTTCTTAGAGACGAATCAAAGGAGTTTGATCTAGTAATTAACGTTCCAGATAAGACTTTAGCGGGCACCTACAACGTTGTCCTCAATGTACTCAGTGAGGAACTGTATGAAGGAACAAGGGTCAGGGACACGTTGGATTTGCAAGTCCAGATTGGGGAATTCCATGATCTCAAAATTACCCTTGATCCAGCCATGGAGTCCAAAATAAAAACAAGCGCTCCTGGCAAGACAGTCAGATACCTCATGAACTTAACGAACGCTGGCAACGTACCCGATGTTCCCATGTTGCACAATCACACTAGGCTAGGCGGAGGTGGAGGTTGGGACCCACTACCAGGAATGAACACACTTTCGAAGTGGTCTATCTCATACGCCCTCGTGGAAGATTTTGATACCGAGTTTCCAAAGGAATCCCCCTGCCGCCCCGCCGATCCAAGTATAGATCCAGGTCAGGATTCGTGTTACATGTCAACAACAAACACAGTAACATTCCCTGAGATGGCAGCCTTCACAACCTTACAATTCGTTGCGATAATAACAATCTCAGACGAAGCCTCCCTCAGTGACAAAGTCCTTGGAATCAAGACGACTTCTAGTCATGGTTCCGCTGCCGATGGAGGAGACTTCGATGAAACTCCACAGTGGGATGATTCATGCACATTAGACGAAAATAAGGACGGGCTGCCCGACAACTTCCAACCAGATTGTGATAGCAACGAGCAGGTGCTCCAACTTATGCTGCGTGCCCCTGACCTCAGGATAGTCGACGCTGAAGCATCCAGTCACAGAGCATCAGTAGGCGAAATGATTTCCGTGACAGTCAATCTTCAGAACGTCGGAAACATACATGCAACGGACATAAGTGTGATCCTGTGCTCCGATCAAACCCCTTCCGACATACGCAAAAACACCTGTGATGAGGAAAATATAGTCTACAGGCAGAAGATAGAAGCAGTAATGCCTGCAACACTGCCAACAGAGACGTTAGAGATCTCATTACTGTACATTGTTGAAGCAGGATCCCAGGACATCGTTGTGTATGTAGACCCCGATAATAACATAATTGAGTCAGATGAAAGCAACAATTATTGGGTGATGGATAAAAAAATGGGATCTAACAATCGTTTCTTGGACCCGATTCTGCAAGCAGTGGCTACATATTCCGTTCCAGTCATAATCATAGGTGCCACAATAGCCCTCGGAGCAGTAGCAGCAGTGGTCATCTCTGGACGACGAATAGAGGCCATGAGAGAATATGCAGAAAAGAGGAGCATGATGGCTTACACAGACGAAGAAATGGAGTTCTAACGCACAAGCCACCAAGGTAGAGGGGATCCGTCTCCGCCAGCTATGACGTTTCCTTTGTTCCTTGCCAGATCCCTAATCAACCGGTCTCGAAGTCCTGCCATTATTGTCTCTGCCTGTGATGATTGTATTCTAATGCTCTGGGAAAAAAGATCTAGATCAACCGGTCTTTTAGGCTGATCTAACATAGCATGAGCCAATTGCCTTTCCTCATAATTTTCGGTCAGCTCATCGATACTCGGAGCCACTTTCATCATCACCTGTTGGTGGAGCGCCACTAACGCGTCCCTTTGCTGGTCTATGTGTTCAAGTCTGGTTTGAAGCTCAACAAGAATAGACATTGCCTCATTCATTGGAATACTTCTTCTGGTCCCCATTCGATCGATCACATCATCAAGGCCTTCCGGCAGTTTCGTGGAGAGACGCATTGGCCCCCCCGACGGCATCATTCGACCGCTTGTTTTGAACAACCTTGGCCCCAGATCCAACCTTAGGCAGTAAGATTCAGTTACTTTGTATATTTTTCTGGGGGGGCCGCCCTTCTCCGAAGGGACCTTCTCCACTGAAACGAATCCTGCTTTTTCCAATATATCCAGGTGTTTCACAACAGCTTGCTGGCTTATTCGCAACAAATCAGAGAGCTGTAGTGCGTAATGAGGCTCTTTGGTCAGAAGCTCAAGGATCTCCCTTCTAGATTTATTTTCTAGAATGGACAAGACCTCGTCGAAGTCAACCACAGTTACCAACCAGTGGTTGGGTAGTGGACTATCGAATAAACCATGCGAAAAAAATCAACCCTCGTCCCAACCTTTCCAATCATCAGAGTCTGGACTATCGTTGACTTCATCGCCCTTTTCAATGGAAGCAATATCGTTGGCATAATCTTCCTCTAATTCAACTTTCCATGGATCTGGAGCAGACTTTTTCGGTTCTATTTCTCTTTCAATCTTGTTGATTGAATAGTATAGATCTTCAGTTGTCGGAATTCCACCTTGGTCAAACACCAGGATTTTCGGCTTCGCCTCATTCTTCTCTGAATTTCTTAGAAGCCCTAGTATTCCCAATCCTGCCAGAAACGGAGCGAGGCAACATGACGCTGCCATGATCTGGACCGATGTCTGATCCCACAAACTTTCACCCATTTGGACCATATCAACTAGGTAAAGAGTGGTCCTCCCAATATTTTCTATCTCTATATCACCATCAAATCCTGGCCCAATCTTGGTCAAAGGGGTGAAGAATCTCTCACCATCTTCACTGATCAGTGTTGTATCCCAGAAATTTGGCTCCTTCCCCTCATATTCGCTTCCGTTAGCCATCATCGTGAAGTTTGCCTCCGAGGACTCATCCATGGCTGAGTACAACCATACTTGGGTGGTATCGTCGAAAGTACCAGTGTAAGTCTCACCAGCGCTGATTATTGCAATATTGTTCTGTTCTGGGTCAAGATCTTCATACCCTCCAAATGTTGAATACGCAAAAATAAAAGAAATGACGCACATTGCACTTGCAATTAAGGCAAACATCGCAAACCTGCTTCGGGCCATGTGCGTTTCAAACCGGGCCATGCTATGGATGTTAGCCGATAACGATTCCTAACTTCTGCCTCAACTTTTCTGGCAGATATGTGTCTGTTACGAAGTCGAGACCATATTTTGCCAATGATTGCTGCTCAGCCTTTTGTCCGAGTTCCAGCATAAGATCAATTTGATCCATCCACTCCTGACTTTGAAACCTCGGATCGCTCTTTTCAGCCTTCAATGCTTCAATGTCTCTTGATGTCAACTCATCAGCTGGAAGATCATAGGCCTGTATATCATCGGAATCAATACCCAAATAGACCGCACTTGGTGTTGCTAGATATTCAGATATATGAGCGGTTTTTATTGCCCCATAAGCTATGGATGCAAAGATCCTGAATGACCATGGATCACAGTCTGTGAAGACCACTATCGGCAGACCCCACTCCTCATTCATCCTCTTCATTATTCTTCGAGTTGATCTTGCAGGTTGCCCCTTAAGATGAATAAGTCCACACCTCGCATTCTCGTCAAAACCGTTCTCAACAAGCCTATCGAACATCCCCCCTGTCTCAATGGCCATCATAAAATCGATATCATGACTCACCAGTCGTAGCTTCTCTGACTCAACATTGTATGGAACGCCGTAACCTGAATCTCCAACATCGTCTCTGCAATTTATGCTCATCCATTCACCGCGTCGATTCCTCTCTTCAAATGTAAGATTCCCAATTATTCTCGCTCCATCTTCCTCTGGTCTCAATTTGAAATCCTCTCGCAAGCATCCTGTGACTATCTCAAGATCCTCAGCTAAGTTGTTGCTTTCGTTCTGTGATCCAAACTTACCGTAACCCCATCCCTCAGAAATGTAATACATTTCCCTCAAAGTGGATGATTTCTGACCTTCTATCATTTCCTGCATGAATTCAGTGACAAAAAGCGCTCTGAGTAATTGATGTGCCGAACCGAGACTTGTTGCGTCTCGGATAGTTTTCTTCTTTCCGTACTTGTAAACATTCAAACGCTCATCGAAACTAATATTCTTCTTTGATCTTACGGGGAGAGTCATTCTCGGGGGCTCGCCTCTCACCATTCTATTGTGCATTTCTTCTGCAACTGCGTGCAACGCATCTATTGTCTCTTCTTTGCTGCGGGTCTTCTCTCTCAAATCATTCACCTTCAAAATAACTTATTTCCAGTCTGCCATTCATCATTACTTTCCCCATGGGAGTGGGGAGAACCCACCAGAACTTGATCATTCGACGTAGAACCGGCCTCGTCCTCAAACTCCTCTACGACCTCTTGCAGACGCTCTTGCTTCCTTGCTTCTTCAAGTAGACTTTCATCTATTTTCTCACAGCCTATTACCTCTCCGTTTCCACGATAGAAAACTTCCGCCTCTTTCCAGTCTCCTTTGGACAATCCAGTGACTGTGAAGTCGATCTGCGTCATATCTCCAGGATCTATGGCGTCCAATCTCCATGCCCAGAGGCCACGAGCTTCTTTGCGCCCTCCCCGTGCATTTTCCCCAATCTTGACTAATTCGCTCTCAGGCCATTTTGCGATGATTGTGTAAGCCCTAGCTCGTGCTGTGTAATTATAAATCTTGATTTTGCATCTGGTAACCTTTTCGGACGGGTCCCAAATCACTTCCTCTTCACAAAAGACCGCATTCATTATCTTGGTTATGATCGGAGATAAATCCGGCTGTGGCTTGCCGAGCATCAGCGAAGATTTGGCCGCTATCTCAGGTAGAATCTTATTTATCAAGTCAAATTTCTCTTTAGACTTCTCTCGCTGACCGACTCTTTTTCTATGACTTTGGAGCCCTCTTCCCACCTCGAAAAGAGCTCTCCTCAATTCATCAAACACCTCATCATTATCAGACACAGCTTCCTTTGCCTCACTCGTGAATTGCACATTTGTCGAGGCAAGGTGAACTAAGATGGCTGCAGGCCCCTTGGGGACCCCCTTTCCACCTGTCTGTTCAAGTCCATATCTTCGCCAGTCAATCGACTCAATCGCTTTAGTTAGAAGGCAGCCACCTTGTTGATACATTAGAGGCACCCTGTTGGCGAAGCGTAGCAACTCAACGGTACCATCACTTGGAAGATCGCCTCCGAACACGAGGCCGACTTCAACTTGGAAGGGGTTCCCTTGGCTAACTGAGGGGTTACGGGTTACAGTTGCTGCGTATCTTGAGTCTATGGCTTTCTCCAGCCCCTTCTTAATCAAAAGGTCCTCTATGGGCGACAGGCAGTCAACCGGCGGGGCCTGTATCTTTACCTCCATGAAGGCTGCCAATAATCTCTGAATTGACTCTACATCTAGATTACTTGGCCTCCTCTTCTCATCCAATGTTGCATGTTCCAGTATTTTCTTCGCAACCAGAGGAGATACCTTCTCGAACTCTTTCCTCAGGAAGGATTTGACATTTCTTTCCTTTGTGCTCTTCAACATCCTCTGAAGAGTTCCAAATTGCATTCCATGAGGATGAGGCTTTATTTCCACGACCGGTCTTGGGAGTTTGCTGGTTGTTCTGACCCATTCACCTTGATCCACCACTTCCCCATCCTTTCCAACTACATGAAGGCGAATTGTGGCGTGAGGATTCACTATCGAAGTCATCCGCAGGTACTGATGCACAGATTGTCTGCCTCTTTGGTATTTTGCGGCCATCACAGTCCTGATCCTTAATCCATGCAGGGACTCGATACCGCTCTCACGGAACCAATCCTCCAAAGGAATTCGCTCTTCATTTGATTTTAGTGCTCGATTATTCTTGGTGTCTAGTGCAAGGTTGACTCGAACGGCAGTTGACTCAGCCTCGATCTTGGACATTACTGTTGTTAGCGACCCAGTGGTTAGTTGCGAATACATCACAACGCCGGTTATCCCGATTCCCTGTTGCCCCCGAGTCTGTCTGATGGCATGAAAACGAGAGCCAAGTAGAAATTTACCGAATACATTAGCTATAGAATCTCTTGGAATTCCAGGCCCATTGTCTTGAGTAATTAACTCCAGGTTGCCCCCTTCGAGGCGTTTTATGAATACATGAATCTCAGGCAATATTCTACCTTCTTCACATGCGTCCAGAGAATTATCAACGGCTTCCTTAACAGCAGTTATGATCGCACGTTGGTGCGTGTCAAAGCCAAGAAAGTGCTTGTTCTTTTCAAAGAATTCACTAATTGATATCTGTTTTTGCTTGTTTGCAATACGTTGAGCCTTGTCCATTTTGACCACCGTCCTACAAGGTCCTCCCTTACCCTGATGGCAAGGGGCCTCCTGTCGGTAAATCCAGAACAATGGGAGATAGCACTTAGAGCATGCCCTAATTTTGCCAGGAACCCTTCTGTTTCTTACGGATGAGGATCGTTCCACTCGGACAGCATGATTGCTGTTCTATGGGTCGCTACTCGAATAAATTTGGATCCCATGCCGATATCTTCCCGGTAAATGCACTGGCCATCACCGTCAGCGGACTCGCAAGATACAACTTACCTGGACCGGAACGACCCTGAAAATTTCTATTTATAGCAGAGACAGTAACTTGCTCGTTGTTGCTTGAGACTCCGGGACCTGCCCCGATGCAGGCGCCGCACCCCGGATCGATAAGCTTGACTCCGGCCTCTTCAAACATCGAACTCCAACCTCTCCTTTGTGAAAGGTCTTTGACAGCCTTGGAACCAAATTGAATATAGCATTCAACGCCTTCTGCAACTTTCAGCCCCGCTTTTAACGCGGCCTCTGTCACGAGGGCATAGTACGCGAAATCATCATCTTTCCCAGCTGTACATGAGCCTGCATAGGCGATGTCGATCTTGATCTCCCCGAGCTCATCTATGTACGCCCCATTTGTTGGATCTGATGGAACGCCTTCGTCTGGATTGCCTGGGTGTGCTACCATTGGTCGGATTGCTCCTAGGTCAATAATATGGACTCCACCATCATAGTGTGCGTTGGAATCTGGAACCACGAATGATGTCCGAACCTCCTCTTCAGTCAGATCCCCCCGCCTCTCAAGAAGCCATTGCACAGTCAGGTCGTCGGGTTCACAGATCCCAGTTTTCGCACTGCATTCCGTTGCCATGTTGCATAATGTAGCCCTCTCGTCCATGGAAAGGGATGCCAAACCGGGTCCACCGAACTCCATGGAACGATCCAGAGTGTCAGAATGCTTGGCGTAGTTCCAGAGGATATGCAGTATCACGTCTTTTGCAGTGCAACCTGGGTTTAGATGACCGATCAATTCAAATCGAATACTTTCGGGTACCTTTACGAAGGCAAACTGATTGTGAACTAGATTGGCATATTCGGTGGAACCGACTCCGTAAGTCAAGGCGTTCGATGCGCCCCCCATGCATGTATGGCTATCAGTAGCCTGTATGAAATCACCAACATCGATAAATTCCTCCCTAGCGACTTGATGGCAAATTCCGGGACTTACCCCGTTTTTGGCCGAATAATCTCTAACTCCTGTGTGTTTCTGAAAACTCTTCTGCAATTCTCTGAGAGTCTCTATCTTGGAAACGAATGGCCCATACCGAGGTACACCGGTGGCGTACAGTAGATGATCTTCAAAAACCGCAAATTTTGACGGATCTGGGATTTTGTAGTCTTTCCCGTACTCAGCAGCGAGAAATGAGTGAACTTGGGCTGTTGTATATTCGTGGGAGTACCCCCCGTCTACGGTAGCTAGGACGGCATCGCCCGGGGAAACGAAACAATCTCTGCTACCTCCTCCGATCAATTTCTTTGCAATTATCTTTTCAGCCATTGTCATGGGCTTCCAATCATGTGACAAGGCTGGAAGGGATACCTTCCCATCTTGTAACTTCTTGGCAAACGGAAGTATTCCCCCATTTTCCAAAATCAATCTGGTCACAGGATCATATTTGTCTGTAAAATTGGCCAGAGGGATTTCTTCACCTTTTTGCAGCCGTTCCAATAGTGAGTGGTCTCCCATGACCTGGCCGAGGTTTATGTTGTTTCTTTCATGGATCGGGGCGAATGAAGCTGCTATAACAATCCTGATTCCTGACCATCTCTCACATTGCGGTGCTGTCTCCCTGCTGCTCCCTGTGCCTTTTCTGTGACCACTCACAATTACCTCGAAACCACCCTCTTTGAGCGCACCGGGTTTGAAAACGCGCTCCCCCTCATGCAACAACCCTGCGTAGGCGTTTTCTGCAATATCTGACGGCTCGTGATCAAAGCAAACCCAGGCGGGCGTCATTACATCAGTGTTGATGTCGTCCATGAGATCATCAACAGATAGGTTTTCCATCTTCAGATCAAGACCGTCGTACAGCTGGGCGCGTATTAGAGAAGGGTCCTTTGTAAGAAACAGAACACGGGCTCCGGAGGATAGCGAAATCTTCTCTGGTGGCCACTCCTCCATGTGTCTCCCCTAACCTCAACTGGGGCCGCTAGGTTATGATGCCAACGGGAGTTTTGGAAGAAAAACCTCATTCTAGAAATAGTTATGTTTATATATGCATTGAAATGAGATTATAATGCCTTCCCTCTAGGTGGTATATCATGTCAGAATACTTGGTTGAAGACATAGTGAAATGTGATGAATGCAGCAGCCGGAATCTTACCCGTGACGAAACACGAGGTGAGGTTGTATGCGATGACTGCGGACTCGTACTGGAAGACAAAGTAATTGATCAGGGGGCAGAATGGAGAGTATTTAGCCCCGAGCAAGGAGATCAGAGAGCCCGAACGGGCGCACCGATGACCGTCATGTTGCATGACAAGGGGCTTTCAACAGACATTGACTGGCAGAATAAAGACTATTCTGGTAAGACGATTTCTAGCAGGTACAGGTCTCAATTTTATCGGATGAGAAAGTGGCAAAAGAGATCCAGAGTATCAAATGCCACTGAAAGAAATCTGGCGATGGCACTTGCTGAATTAGACAGAATGGCCAGCCGACTAGACCTTCCCAAGACTATTCGTGAAACCGCAGCGGTGAATTACAAAAAAGCAGTTGAAAAGAGACTTATCAGAGGGCGTTCCATCGAGGGGGTTGCTGCTGCTTCCCTCTATGCGGCCTGTCGCCAGTGCAACAACCCGAGGACGCTTGATGAAATCGGTGAGGCGAGCAGGACAGGTAGGAAGGAGATCGGTAGAACCTACCGATTCATGGTCCGTGAATTAAAAATGAAAATCCCACCAACCAAGCCCGAAGATTACATACCTCGATTCTGCTCTGGCCTGGACCTAGATGCTGAAGTTCAATCGAAAGCCTACGAACTGATACAGAAGGCCCAAGAAAAGGAGTTAACAAGCGGAAGGGGGCCAACAGGTATAGCCGCATCGATCATCTACATTTCCAGTGTTCTCTGCGGCAAGAGGAGAACCCAGAGAGAGGTAGCTGAAGTGGCTGGTGTCACCGAAGTGACAATCAGAAACAGGTACAAGGAGCTTATTCAGAACCTCAACATTGAATTAGAAATATAGGATTTGTCGCTCAGATGCGCCGTCGTGAATCAAATCCTATTATTTTTGAGAAAGTAGGAGAGATGATTGGGAATTCAATTGAAATTGGATGGAATTCATTTAGAATACCAGATCCAATATACGAAGTCCCAGATTTCCCAGCGATCAGGCCCATCCAAGCAAGTACTTTGAAACGGCAGGCACTGGGGCTGCATGCAATTGATAAAACAGGGTTTAACCTTAGATTGGAAAACAGCATTCTGAGAACATACAAAAAGAACTACGCGCAATTTGACCATGAGGAAAGACTAGAGATATGGATGAGTCAAAATGTCGCATTTTTGGCTGACCAAATAGTAACTGAAATGGGGACTCAATGGGTCGATTTATCACTTGATGAAAAGCATCCTGACACCGACAGGTGGTACCTAGGTTTCTGTTTGCTTGCGGGAAGAGCATTGCAGGGATCCGAATCAGTTTTGAAAAGTGAATCAATCCCGCTCTCCCTTGCGTTTGGCATTCCCAGCGATTCAAGGAAATTTGACTTTCCTCATCCGAAGGGGATGATGGCCTTGACCTCATTACTTAATGCCGCTGAAGGAAAGGTTTCTTCATTGCTCCATAACTCATGGCTCCCTATTCTTGCTGTATATGAGTCCAGTTCTGTCGTGATGGATGTCTCCAAGATAGCCACAGCTTGCATTCACAATCACCCCGAATCTGACAACTCAGGTTGCATGAGTGCGATAATTCAGGTCATGGCCTATGACATGGCTTCTGCTACACGGAACCTCATTTCACTTGTTGACAATGGTACTCAGAGTACTCATACCCTATTGTGCGACAACCTAGATCCAATTCTCGGTAGGAGCCAACCTCTCGCACTACAATTACTGAAGGGAATGGTACTGAACAAGAATGAGGCAATCCTACCGATGCTGGCTTCAAAATTATACCCCATATGTCGTCATGATCAGGACACATATACAAGAATGGCTTTGGAGATTATTCAAAGCGGTAACGATAAGGCAATTCGAAGTCTGATAGAATATGGCTTCAGGCAGTATTTGCAGGATAATCCGGATGATACTGGAATGCTACTTTCTACTGCATGGAAATTCGGTGGAGACATATCAAAATCACGTCTAAGGGGCTTAATTGTTCTCCAAAAGAAGAAATCTGATCTCTATTTCGAAAAGACCGTCTCTGAAATCGAGTCCTTCTCAAAGTCTGAAGCCGATCAGTTGCGTCTTGACGTATCTGCTAGGTCCGGCGAATGAATCAGGAACATCCAGTCGTTGAACCACAGGCGTTACATTTCAGGCAAGTGCCATTCCTGACCATTTGGCTGCTTCCACAGTCGTCACAGATATCTCCTGTGAAGCCCCTCTCTCTGGCCAGCCTCCTGATTCGCGTGTCTTCATCTTCCTGGATCTCCGATGTAGACGATGTCAGAGTCATCTGAACTTCGCGCTTCTCTCCTTGGTGTCTTAGTAGACCATCGTCGGTTGGCACAGGTCTGCTTATCGACGTGACTTCAAGATCCTCATCTGATACATGAGCCAAATCATTTCTGTCTAGGTACTGTATTGCCAGCTCCCTGAATATATAATCCACTATACTTGTTGACATCCTGACTCTACCACTGCCTCCCTGGACCATACCGCTCGGCTCGAACTTCTGGAAGGTGAATGACTTTACGAAGGCATCAAGGGGGACTCCATATTGTAATCCGATAGATACAGCTATGGCGAATTGATTCAACATCGAACGCCATGCGGCTCCCTCCTTGGAGGTTGTTATCATAATCTCTCCGAGGCGCCCATCTTCATAATCGCTGGATGTCAGATAGACTGTGTGACCACCAACCCTAGACTTTGTAGTCTTGGAATTTCTGACGTCTGGTAGCTCCTTCCTTGCGGCTATGAATGACTGAACCACATTCTCTGCGAGAGGGCGGGCCTTTTCATCCGCCAACGGAATCATTCTAACAGCCTCATCGACCATATCTGGTACAGATACGGCTGCATCCTCTTCTTCCAAAACCGACGTATCGACTATCTGACTCATCAAGGGCTGTGATAGCTTGCTACCATCTCTGTATACGGCACAGGCTTTGTTCATCGTGCTGTGGCTCAGTTCGTAGGCTTCCCTGATATCATCTATTGATGCTGATCCTGGCATATTGATGGTTTTTGAAATCGCTCCGGATATGAAAGGCTGTGCTGCAGCCATCATTAACACATGGGCTTGCCATTCAATGGACCTTTTACCATGCTTTCCACAGGGGGTGGCACAGTCGAACACAGCCAAGTGTTCATCTTTCAGACCAGGAGCGCCCTCAATACTCCCGTATCCGAATATGGTATCGTTAGCATTCTCTATCTCTTCAACAGTCAGTCCTATGTGTGCCAGTGTGTCAAAGAAGACGTTTTCACAGTCCTCCTTGGTCATATTCAATACTGAGACGCAGAAGTCCTCTCCCAGAACAGACGGTGAGAAAGCCGATCTTATGTCGAATACATCAGGCATTGAATTCTCGATGTTGTCCAATACTTCGTCTGTGAAGCCCTTTTGCCTCAAATTGATAGGGTCTAGTCCTTCACTTCCTTTCAGGCGACCAGTTCCCATTATGTGTTCAACGATCGCCGTAACCTCTGCCTCTGAGTATCCAAGACGCTTCAGTGCGCTTGGGACCCCTCTGTTGATTATCCTCAGCGATCCCCCTCCTGCGAGTTGTTTGTATTGCACAAGCGAGAATTGCGGTTCTACACCGGTTGTGTCAGCAGCCATCACCAGACCGATCGTCCCAGTCGGGGCAATCACAGTCGTCTGTGCATTCCTGTATCCGTTCTCCTCTCCTCCTTGAACTGCTCTGTCCCAGGCAGACCTTGCAGCATCGAGTAGATCACCAGGACACCTCTTGGGATCTATTCCCATCGGTGTGATCGTCAAACCTTCATACTCACTGCCCTTTGCATCATAAGCCGCTCTCCGATGATTTCTCATCACTCTTAGCATATGTTCTGCATTCTCGTTATATTTTGGAAACGGCCCGAGTGAACCTGCGAGCTCTGCAGATGTTGCATAAGATTCTCCGCACATTATCGAGGATATCGCACCGCATACAGCGTATGCCCTGTCATCTGCATATGGAAGTCCCATGTGCATTAGGAGCGATCCAAGGTTGCAGTAACCAAGACCAAGCGTCCTGTATTCGTAGGATTTTCTCGCAATTTCTTCAGATGGGAATTGAGCCATCAACACACTGATTTCCAGTGTCATCGTCCACAGTCTGACTGAATGTTGAAACGATGAGACATCGAATTTCTGAGAATCAGTGTCGAAATAGTGTAAGAGGTTGATACTTGCCAGGTTGCATGCTGTGTCATCTAGGAACATGTACTCTGAACAAGGATTGGAGCCGTTAATCCTGCCACCTTCGGGACAAGTGTGCCATTCATTGATAGTGGTGTCGAACTGAACGCCGGGGTCAGCACACGCCCAAGCTGTGTAGGCTACCTTATTCCACAAGTCTTTGGCGGGCATCGATCTACATGGGACAGGATCCCTGCCTTCGCCACTTGCTTCCTTCAACTCTGTTCTGTAGTAAAGGTTCCACATGCCATCATTCTCAAGCGCATCCATGAAGGAGTTCGGGATTCTAACCGAATTGTTTGAATTTTGACCTGAGACAGTGCCGTACCCCTCTCCTTGCCAGTCCGTGTCCATTGAATCAAAATGTATGCTCTTCCATCCGAGCGATGCCAAGTCTAGGAATCTCTTGACGTGAGAGTTTGGGACATGGTTTTTGATGGCCTTCGCGGCTGCCTTCTTTAGATTGCTGTTGACATTCATATCGAGTTTATCACCTTCGCCGTCATAATTCCATATTGCACTCATGATTTCGTTCGCGTGAGCTTGAAGAAGATTTGATCCGATCACTAGTGCAGATACCTTCTCTTCCTCTGACAACTTCCAATCAATGTACTCTTCGATATCCGGATGATCGAGGTCTAAAGTCACCATTTTAGCGGCCCTCCTGGTAGTCCCACCAGATTTTATTGCCCCAGCAGCTCTGTCCCCGATCTTTAGGAAAGAGATGAGCCCGCTGGAGGTGCCCCCACCTGACAAGGGTTCACCAGCCCCCCTGATATTCGAGAAGTTGGAACCAGTCCCGGATCCGTACTTGAACAGTAGCGCCTCCCTGTTCCATAGCCCCATTATTGAGTCAGAGCCTCCGACCAGAGAATCTGACACCGACTGAATGAAACAAGCATGGGGTTGAGGGTGTTCGTATGCGTTTAATGATGTCATCATGTCGCCGGTAGAGGGATCAACGTAACGATGCCCTTGCGCTGGCCCTTCTATTCCGTAGGCCCAGTGGAGACCGGTGTTGAACCATTGAGGGCTATTGGGAGCAGACCTTTGGCTGGCTATCAGGTAACACATCTCGTCAAAGTAAGCCCTCGCATCTGCCTCGGCTTCAAAGTAACCATGTTTCCATCCCCAGTATGTCCACGTACCGGCAAGTCTTCGGAACAACTCTCTCCCATGACTTTCTCCGATATATCTTTCATTCGGTTCCAATGACTGTAACTTTTCATGATCTGGCTCACTCCTCTGTAACCATGTTGGAACGCCTTTTTCCTTCACCTTTCGCAGTATAGAGGGCACTCCAGCTTTTCGTAGGTATTTCTGAGCTAGGACTTTGCCAGGAACCCCAGCATATCCAGAAGGGAGCCTGACATCGTTTATGCTGTGAGCGAGCGAGCCATCTGCATTTCTGATTTCGACATCCATCTCTATCCAGTCAAATTGGTCGAAGGGGTCTTCGCCGACTGAAGTGAACCGTCTCTCGATTACTAGCCCACTGCCTGTTGCTCCTTCCGATTTAGCACTTCCCTTCTCGGTTCTTGTCTGCATGTCTCCAGTCTCCTTGGTCCCTTCGGCCCGATGAGACCGAGCGAGGGATTCAACATCGACGCTGGAGGGTGTTTAATGGTTCTCTATCCCATCGACATCTCGGGTTGTGTTAAGCCACCCCGTTACTCTTATGAAAAGTGGCATGTGATAATCTCATTTTTGATAGTCCAACTCCCAGGTCAACTCCACACCACCTCTTGTCAGCATTATTCCGACTGAGCACAACTTGTCATGCGAGTGATGAATTATCCGCTCAACAAGGGACTCTGGTACATCCCCGCGGATTACGTATATGAAATGGATTTTCTCAAACACCCTCGGTGATTGAACAGCCCTGGTTGACTCTATCTCCACTCGGGCCTCAGTTAGATTCTCCTTTCTCTCTTTCAGACCGCCGACAACGTCAATGAGTGAACATGTGGCGTGGGCGTGCAACACCATTTCCATGGGACTTGGGGCTTCTTCATTGTAGATGGGGAATGATTTTCCGCTCGATGTTTGCCCCTCAAATCCATCACCCTTCCAGCTCACCGAACCTTGCATGTTCTTAGTCGGGCCGGTTATGTGTCATGAGGGTTGGCTTCATGAGGGGGGTACTGGTCATGGGACACGTTGGGATACCATGGTGTCGTACATCGAGAAACAAGAAAATGAGCTGATAGTACCACAATACCCTGTAATTCACTATATCGAAGGCGATGGTATCGGCATAGATATCACTCCTGTTATGATCAGTGTAGTAGATGCGAGTGTGCACAGAGCATATGGAGAGGCAAGGAAAATCACATGGTCTGAGGTTCTCGCAGGTCAAAAGGCATTTGACATGACAGGTGAATGGCTTCCAGAGAGTACATTGGAGTCTTTAAGATCAGGCTTAGTTTCCATTAAGGGTCCACTCACTACCCCTGTTGGAGGGGGAATAAGAAGCTTGAATGTGGCGCTGCGACAAAATCTTGATTTGTTTGCATGTGTGAGGCCAGTGAGATGGTACTCTGGAACACCAAGCCCCGTCAAACAGCCAAGTGAGGTGGACATGGTCATCTTCAGAGAGAACAGTGAGGATGTCTATGCAGGAATTGAATGGGAGGCAGGTAGCGACGGGGCGAAGCAAGTTATCCAATTTCTCCAAGACAAAATGGGTGTTGACAAGATACGATTCCCCAACACATCGGGCATAGGCATCAAGCCAGTCAGCCAAGAAGGCACAGCTCGGATTGTTCGAGCTGCTATAGAACACGCAATTTCGGAGAACAAGCCAAGCGTTACATTAGTTCACAAAGGAAACATAATGAAATTCACTGAAGGTGGTTTCAGAGATTGGGGCTACCAGATAGCCAAAGATGAGTTCGAAGCAAGGGAGCTGGACGGGGGCCCGTGGTGTGAGATAACAAATCCTCGCACAGGGAGTAAGATTCTGATCAAGGACGTGATTGCAGACGCTATGTTACAACAAGTTCTGACACGACCGAGTGAATACAGTGTGATTGCGACCATGAATCTGAATGGAGATTACATATCAGATGCATTGGCTGCACAGGTAGGTGGAATTGGAATTGCGCCGGGTGCCAACATCAACTATGATACCGGCATTGCAATCTTTGAAGCAACCCATGGCACGGCACCAAAATACACCGGTCAAGATAAGGTAAACCCTGGCTCTATCATACTGTCCGCAGAGATGATGCTCAGGCACATAGGCTGGTCAGAGGCTGCGGATCTCATAGTCAATGGAATGGAAGCTGCCATATCTGCAAAGACAGTAACCTATGACTTTGAAAGGTTGATGAGTGGTGCTAAGCTGCTGAAGTGTAGTGAATTCGGCGAGGCAGTTATCTCTCACATGTAACTAAAACAGACTTCCTGAGTCGGTCGCGGTACGCGAAAATCTCTGGGATGAGATGTTGATATATCATTTGATTTTGATGAAATAAAGAATGGCGGGAGGGCCCATAGATGGGCCCCCACCGCCTTGTTGCGTATTATCTAGGTTCTTCTAACTCGGTCATACCGAATTATGCCATAGCTGCGGTAGCCTTCTTGGCTCCCATCCATGCCACGACACCGAATCCGATCTTGTTGATCATGTCGGCGATGTTGTATAGAACTCCCATGAGCTCCTGGTTGCCATCTAGCAGATTTGCTTCAGGGCTGTACAGGTAGCCGAGGGGGTAGATTATCCATCCAACAACTATGAACATCCTCAGGGCGTTTAGGCTCCACTCTAGCTCGCCCTTCACCTTGCTGTTGTCGATTCCCTTTGGCTCCATGAGTCCGAAGGGGTCTCCTGCAGCAACGATGATCATTGCCCATCCTACACCAGCTAGGATTAGGCAGATCAGTCCGGCACTGTCACCGAGCTGTTCTGATAGCATGCCGGTCTCGCCAGCAAAGCCCCAGCCGATCATCCAGACTGCACCAAAGAAGCATACGTTGGTGAATCCACCGATAACTGGTATCTTGGCGTCGGTTATGGCGTCCTTTCCTACTAGGCTTGGGAACTTTAGTGCCATAAGCGGTACTGTGATGAGCCAGTCCATGTATCTGTAGTGGACACTGACAATTTGGTCTTCCACATATGCTCCTCGCATGTAGTAGTAGTGGAACGCTGCTATACCCACAATCAACGCTGAGATTGTCATGGTTGTTTTGTACTCGTCAGCAACGCTGTTTCTCTCCACAATAAAGAAGATAAAAGCAGCCCCCATCGATATGTATCCAACGAAGAAGGTGAAGAATGTTACTAGCTTCAATCCCTCATATTGGGTGGGGTCTGCATAGGTATCTCCAGCTGCAGTGGACAGTCCCAGCACTCCCAGTGTCAAAACAGCGAGTATTGGGGCACTCATTCTCAGGCCTTTTCTGTAGGATGGATTAAGATCCATGGGGCTATCCTGAAACTACCTTATATAAATACCTGTCACTGCTATATATTAATGAACGGGAGTCTTTGGGAATATGCGGCAAAATCAAGACGCAGAACATGAGGCTAGGGCGATCAGACATCTCTCTGAACTAGCATCCTCCTCCAATGAACCGCTTTCCTGGTTTGAGGAGCTATACTCCCTCGCAAATAGAGACGACTCTTGGATACCATGGTCCGATGGAAATCCAAATCCACTCGTCGTAGATTGGATCATTGGGAGACCTCTGGGCAAGGCGCTGGTTGTTGGATGCGGGCTTGGTGAAGATGCAGCGTTTTTATCCGATCGTGGATGGGATGTTACCGCCTTTGACATATCTCAGACTGCTATTGAGTGGGCTGAAGAACAGCACACAGGTTCCAATGTCAAGTGGATAGTGGCAGACCTGCTCAATCCGCCTGTTGATTGGCAGCAGAACTTCGACTTGGTTTTGGAGGTGCACATCTTGCAGGCGATGCCAAAGGACCTCAGAGAAGCAGCCTCTCACATGCTAGCACCCTTCGTGGCCCCTCTGGGTAGTTTAGTATGTGTAGGCCGACTAGCAACGGATAAATCGGAGAAAAATGGCCCGCCATGGCCGCTTGAAATCTCATTCGTTGAAACGATCGGCCAGTCTATCGGGCCAATGGACCTTCACACAACACAATATCCCAATGATGATGATTCTGTCATCAGATACAGGGCAGCCTGGACGATGAATACTGATTCTAGAGACCTAGCAATCTAGAAATCTGTTCGGCGTTCTCTATCACTACGAATCCATACGTCTCTTCCAGAGATCTGCGGATCATTCTGAAGTCTGAGTCTCTTGTGGCGATAACAATTGATCCTACATCCCTCAATTTTGATGTATGCCTACTTGTATAAGTTGCCAGACTTGCTGCATCTATCATTATTTCACGATCTCCATATTCAGGGTATATCGCCCTGCCGTTGATCACATATCTTGATGGCTCATCGTCTCTTCTCAGACGCTTATTCTCATCGATCTGCTCGAAGATATCCTCGTGACTGGCAAGGAAGCCGTTCATTTCGTCTTTGATTTCCTGAGACTGCTCGAAGTTCAAATCTACACGATTGAAAATCCCTATTATGTCTGCTTGGATCTGCTCGATGTCATTGTCCTTGATTGAAGACCACAGGACAGGGTCCTGATATTCGCCATCGAATAGCCTTTTGCAAGTTTTAGCGTTTTTTGTCCTGTTCTTGAATTCGCTCATTACTGAGTTTGGTATGTATGGTTTTATGGAACCTGAATCCCCATGTTTTCTAAGTGCCCATTGGAAAGCCCTCTCCATGGACCATTCTAGATATCCAAGTCCATCTGATGAGCCTTTCCTGACCAATTCGTCCTTAAATGCTTGAATCAGTATGTTCGTGTCGACAATCACAAGAGGCTTCAGGCTGGCGATATTGAATGTTTTTCTGTTTTTGATGGGAATCTGGGATTCTAATGTCGTAAACATGGATCTCTGTGACCTCCTTATCCGCCTGACACCCTCCTCGTCAAAACCTCCATGATTGATTGCAGATTGAAACATCCTGAGTCCAGCAATGGGTTTCTTTTCCGCCTGTTCTTGTGCAATGAGAGATATTTCCAATACGTCTCTGCCCTTATGCAATTCTTCCTTCAGCCTTCTTTCCAATCTATCTTCAGTCTTGCGCCCTGGGCGGTCCATCCTCTTCAGCGCCGCCTTCACTCTGCCCTCAAATGGCTCACTTGGAAGGCCCATTTCATCTGGGTAGGTTCGTAGAGCGTTCAAAACTTCATCGCGCTCATCCTTGTCGAATCTGGAGGCGTAATCCAAAACGAGATCGGTACCAACATTGCTCTTGCCTCTGTCGTATTCGCTGCACACGTTAAGGAAGAGTTGGAACTTCTTGGTCACGGCTGCCATCAACGCATTGTTCGATCTGATGAGTTCAACAGCTTGCTTCCATGCTTTTGCATGGGCAAACTGTATCAAAGCCATTCGTCTTAGGCTGGTCGTTCTCTCGAAGCCCTGAGAGCGTCTCGCAGCCTCCAAGTAGCACCTCCCGGCATTGAGATAGTCCCCTCTGTTGATCGCAATTCCTGCTCTTGTGATTTGAGAACCCTCCGTGTCCGGGGCGTTTAATCGATACCAGTCCTCCAATGATGGAAGTGATAATTTGTACTCTTCGACTATCTCTGAGATGGATATTACTACTTGCGTCGAGAGCCTCTCGTGTTCGACAATGGAGGAAATCGATTCTGTGGCGGATGTGAACTTCGATTCGTCATCCATCTGAAGCTCGATTCGCGCCCGGTTGAGTTTCAGTGATGTAATGAGGGATTCAAACAGGGACCGTTCCAATGGACTGAAATCAGCAGTGTCCGCAGTCGTCAACAACTGGTCAATACTGTTGTGTTTTATCATGCCGGTACCTTCCTCGAGTAAGGCCCTTCTTGCCTGATTCAGAGCTTTGATTCCGGAACTACCCAGTTTGTCGTGCAAGACCCCCGGGTCATGTGGGAATCCATTCATCAGAGCGATGAGTGCAATTGCTGTTTCGGATAAGCACTCATCATCCATGGTCTTCAGTGACTCGATTGAATCCTGTCTGAGCTTTGACAAAGAAGCCATCTTCTTCATTCCAGCAGAGGCAGGCAAAAGGTGCCATACAAGCAAGCCCCTCATCGGGTGTGTGATTGCATTTTGTGATGCTAGAACCTCCGACAAGAGATCAATTTCATTGCCTTCAGTCAGGACATCAGACAACAGCGTCAGATCAGTCAGGATTTCTTTTCTAAATATCAATTCCTTCGCAACTGCCGCCCGTGTTCGTACGGGTTGTGATGGGTTTCTCAGGAGCGCCTGCAGACCATCCAGATGTATTTTCTTTGCACAGTCTTCTATGAAGTTGGACAATGTGATGTCCTCATCAGCAAATTTCGTGGCTAGTGCCAGGGCATCACTGGGTTCTATTGGTCTCGTCAAGATGAGCCTTTTTGCTTCTTCCAAGCGATCCCCATCAATCATTCCTGCTGCAACCTTGAATGTGAGTTTAGTGGGCCATGGAGATTCATTTTCATCTAAGAGCAGACCTCCAGACTCGAGCTCTTCCAGGTCCAAGGCCAAGTCCTCGGTAGTTGCCGATTTCCAGGCTTCGAGTCTTATGGCAGAGGCCAGTTGCCCTGATCGTTCGTCTGATAACCACGAAGAAACAGGACTGGGGAGACTTCCTGTCCTGAAGCCACTCAGGATTTTATGGAGGTTCGAAATCTCACGAAGCTCGTTTTTCGATGATGCCAAATCGAATTCTTCTGAACAATCGTCCCCCAATGAGGATTTCAAAATCCCTACGAGGAAACCAGCACTCGAATTTGTGCCTTGGACTTCTTCTATGAGCTTCCGAACCCTCCGAGCATCCACTTTTGATGCATATTCTCTTCTAAGCATCAGTAAGCCTTTCCTCTGTTTTGAGGACATTGCAAATGGTGGATCTAACTTCAACCAGTGGACAAGGGATGCATGGTCGAGTGGATCGAAATTGGCGTGTGCCACCCAGTCCTCCACCCCCAACTCATTACCAGTCTGTTCCTTTACGGGAAACCTGCTAAGTTCTGCGAATACAGGAGCCTCTCTGGCCAACCTCTCCCAGGCTGGGTGAATTCCTTTTTCACACATATTTCTGATCTGGTCCAAACCCTCCTCCTCGATGTCAGATTTCCTTTGAACTAATATTGCTCTGCACAGTTTGAACGCTGGATTTCCCTCGTCTGAGTCGGCAACAATCAAATCGCTTGGATCTGCCTCTTGCCGACGTTTGCGTCTTCCGCCACGTCGTGTGCCTTTCCTAGGTCCCAGGGGATTTTCCTCAAACTCTTTCAGCCCGATCTTGGCAGCAGCTACCTTCACTAGGGCCTTCCATGACTTGGGCAACTCTTCATACCCCACAGTTCTGGAAACCTTCCTCAATCTGGCGCGTTCATCGTCTCCGGCTGAAGACAAGGCTTCCAGGCATTCTAAGAGTTGGGCCTCCATTGTGTGTGCTCCGTACAGCATCCCCCGATGTGAGGCCTACATCAACACATCGTAGGAATTTCACTCTCGATTTTGCCAAATCTTAATCCATTCTCGTATGTTCATTTCTACATCATCCTCCAGAACTGCATCATTGCCAAGAGATCCGTCTAATCTAGGGATAATGCGACACCCACATGCATCTCGATGACCACCTCCATCCGGATCGAACCTCTTGGCCAGAGCGGTTAAATCGAAAATTCCTCCATCTGGATGAAGAAACGAGTTGGTGTAAAAGGAAGCTGACAAAGGATAGTCCCCATCCATTCCGAAACCTCCACCGTAAGAGCCGTGTGTGATCATACAGGCATCACAGGCCTCTCCAACGAGTGACGTGACGGCGTACCCGTTGGTCCTCACTCCCAGGCCGTGCATTCGAACTATTGCGAGCCTATCCACGATTTCGAGCCTCTCGCTGACGATTTCAATCACATCCTCATCCTCTCGTTTTAGCTTCTGAATGACTTCTGAAACAGCCACGTTCGCGGAAACTTCCCCCGGACTTAACCCATCGGAGAAGAGGCGCATCACCTTCAAACTGAACTCAACAGAGTGACCCAATGATCGCCCGATCCAGATCATTGGCTCTTGTGAAAGGAACTCTTCCTTTGTCAGGTCACCACTGTCAAGTTTGTCCGTCCAATACAATGCTTCCTCAAGGTCGCCGATTTCTATTGAATCCTCAAAAAGATTAGCGACAATCCTGGCGGCTGAGGGAGAATGAGCCCATATTCTATTGGAACCATCATCTCCGGGGGGCGGCCGATTACTATGGTGGTGGTCAATGGAAACCCCACAATTTGGGTGATGGGGTAAATCGCAAATTATTGTCTTGTAATCCACGATATCATCGAGTAGACCGCTCTTCAATTCTCCAGGATGACCGAAGATCACTTCTGCCTTTGGAAAAACTCGGAGGAGGATAGCCCCGCACATGACTCCGTCTAGGTCACCATCAGTCAGAATCTTGTCAACCTCCATTTTCGATAGTTCGGTCACAGGCCTGGCTGAATAACATGGGTTGTATTGTTTCCGCTTGCCAAGGGTTATTTGCAGGCTGTGATAAGACCTATTCATGGAGACTTCATGTGGTTTCATCCTAGCCAACCATCAGAGTGTTCTTCTATTGCAGTACCCGCAAGGGCATTGGAGCTTCCCAAAGGGCCATGTCGAAGCCGGCGAAGACCATCATGAAACCGCGCGGCGGGAGCTCAGAGAGGAAACCGGGATTGTGGAGATAAGCATACTGCCTAACTGGAAAGGCCGCACTGAGTACTTCTACTCCAGAAGAGGCTCAAAAAGGCAAAAGCAGGTCTACTGGTACCTTGCGACCACTGATGAATTTCAAGTCAGCCTCTCTCACGAGCACACTAACTTCCTATGGCTTGATGTCGACAGGGCGGTTGATCAGCTTACATTTGAACAGGAGAAAGACGTTTTACTAAGTGCGAAGAAGATATTGGAAAAAATAAACCTCTGACAACCTTCTGGAAGATCGAATTAGGGTAATTCCCTCAATCCTTTGCCGAATCCTCGTGTGTGCTCATTGAACGCTTCCCTAGAGGTGTCCAAAGCGATTCTCCCTCTGGCCCTGTCAACCAGCGTGATAGTACAAAACAATGGTCTGAGAGCCTGTTTAAGTAAGATAAGACTTCGACACGAATCTCTTCTTTTAACTCACAAGCTCCCCTCTCAGCCCTTCTTACGATCGTCCGCGCCATGTGTAGGCTCGCGACGACAGGGTTTCCAGTTGGTAGGATGAAGGACGTCAACGGCTCTAAATCCTTCAACATGTAATCCATTTCCCTCACCAATCTTTCACCGGCGTCCATGGTGATGACCGACATCTGTTCGGGGACTCCTCCCGGCGGGCAAGCAACCTCTGCCCCAACATCGAACATCTCTTGTTGAATGATGCCCAGCATTCGATCGGCTTCAGCGTATCGATCTTCGTCAAAAATTTCCGTCCCCTTCAATGTTCGGCTCATCTCGGAGCGAGCAATCCCAAGTGCTGAGTTTGCCTCATCGATAGTCCCGTAGATCGACACTCTTGGGTTCTCCTTCCCCACCCGCGTCCCGTCTACGAGTGAGGTTTCTCCTCGATCGCCTCCTCCAGTGTGAACCCTTGTTATCCTGACCATATCCCCTGGGACACGGCATCACATATCATCAGTCGGTTCAGCCCATGCAGATTGTGATAGACTGCTTAGTGCTTCCTCGATTGCCCCAATCCAAGCACCATCAATAGTCTCCTCCCCCCCAAAAGAATCAAGACGTTCTCGGTTTTTGGCCGCTGCTTCGTTTTGACCTAGATGCTCATGTATCCTGACCAGGGCGGCCTGACTCATCGCCCCTAGCCAGTCTTCATCCTCATCCCATGAATTTTCGAAGCAGGCGATCGCCCCGGAAGGCCCCTCCAGCAAACCCCTTTGGATTTGCCTCAGCCCTGCCTTGGACCAACTTATACCAGGGACCCCGATTATTAGGCCGCGAAATACCAAGTAGATTTCCATCAAAACCAATGTGGATGCGAGGACAAAGGAAGATATGTGTTCGTAAGTCCCTCCGTTGTCCCAGTAACCAACCATTAACGAAATGCTACCGATACACATCAAACATCCTCCAAAAGGCGCCAAAATTACATCCTTTGAGGTTCTTGTCATATGCCAGGAACCGCGCAAGGTTCCAAAGACACCTAGCACAAGTGATACCCCGGCTGGTACGATGGGATTGGTCTCCCTTGGACCTTGTTCCGAGATAAGCAACAAAGCAGCGGTCATCACCACGAGGTATGAGAAGTTCCTCGATATTTCCGGGAAGGGCTGGTGCCGAGAGAGATAGAGGCATGCAGAACCAATGCCAAACAGGAACAAAATCCAGCCCATCATTCGACCTCACCATTCCATCCTGGCATCCAGAAACGCTCGTCGTCAAGCCACTCGGACCATTCTGAGTCATTCGCTCTCAGCAATCTCAAGGCGCGCCGATCCAGCCCATTTTTCAGAGCATCGTCGATTTCCAGACGCCGCCAAGAATCCTCCCACTCAACTTGCAACTCCCTCACATACCGCTGTCCTTCTTCTCGGTTGTCAAAATATCGTTCACAAACTTCTCTCAGCTCATTGAGCCACACCCTCGTCCCGAGCATTTGAGGGTCGTTGTCGGCGTGTCCGACCCTTTTCTTTCCAAAAAGCCAGTTCCAGACCACGTCTATCCCACCCTTGCGTCATAACAAAAGAATATAGTCACTTGTGGTCTACTTACAGACATGGCTAGGGTAGTTGTGCATTTGCATGGAAGAGCAAAGGACGCGTCCTTCAGGGCCTCAATATCAGATTACGCTAACAGGCTCTCCTCTTCTGGAGTTACGTTAGTTGAACATCGAAACAAAACCAATCCGGCCACATACCTCAAGGAGATAGCGGACAGAAATCCCGATCACAACATAATACTACTCGAAGAGGACGGGGATCAGTTAGACAGCCTTCAATACGCTGATCGTTTACGATCTTGGTCCCTGAATCAAAATGACACTCACTTGGTAGTTGGCCCACCGGGCGGCTTCGGTCCCTCAGGCGAGCAATATAATTCGATATCTCTGGGGAAAATCACGCTCCCTCACGAATTGGCTGCTGTGGTTTTGCTCGAGCAGCTTTACAGAGCATCAACAATCATCAAAGGCCTTCCCTACCACAAACCGTGAAAGGGTGTCAAAAATTGCTTTCGTGATCTATTATTTTTGAGATCTTGTTCTCATTATCGACTATCACAATTTTCGGCACATGATTTTCAGACGAGTTTGCATCCAGATGAATGTAGGAGAGGATTATGACTATGTCTCCGGGACGAACAAGATGCGCTGCAGCTCCGTTTATGCAAATTTCACGCGACCCTCGGGGTGCTGTGATTGCATAAGTTTCCAATCTGGAACCATTCGTGACGTCCAAGACGGCTACCTTCTCCCATTCAGATATTCCTGCGGCATCCATCAAATCCCTGTCAATTGACACAGATCCGACGTAGTTCATATCCGCTTGAGTTACCTTGGCACGGTGTATCTTACCATTGAGGAAAACCCTCGTTCCAGACATGATTCCTATCTCCAATTGCACAAAAAGACAGGGCCTGTTTGATTTGATACCGGGACCGTCTCCATGATACTCATGGTGGTCGTTTCCGGGTGCGATTCAAATATGTGTCTAAGACATGGTATCACCCGGTGTGACTGTGTTGGCAAGTTATGAAAGCAAAAAAAATGTGAGCAAGGCTCTCCTGCTTGTTGTTTTGATGGTCGCAAGTTTACAGACGCCTACCCTGGTGAAGATGGATCAAGACGTAGCATCCGAGGACCTAAGCCGACTATCAGCATTCCAAGAATTGATCCAGTCAGAGGACATAGACACATCCTCCATTTACACCCCAGATTCCACTCTACTTCCCGACCACCCGGCCTTTAGAGACATGTCTTGGTCTGACCCTGGCCTGCTCTACGGAAGAATAACCGATACTTCCTTCCTAGAGGGAGGGTATCGATTCATGGTCGAAGAGACAGAAACTGAGGATCACGACAATGACGGAATAAACGATCTTGACGACCTCGATGATGACAATGATGGCATATCAGATCTGATAGAGAGATTTGACGGCTGCTTTGGAACCGATCCCTATGACCACGATAATGACGGCCTGAAGGACGAGTTTGATTTCGATGATGACAACGACGGCATTCTAGAGGGACCGATCGACTACACTCAGGGGACTGATCCATGGAACGTCACTGCGGATCGTTACGTGACGCCAACCACAGTTCACCCCTGGACTGGGCTCGTTGTCGGGCCGGGTTATCTTGTGGATCAGAACCCCCTCGACCATGACAACGACGGCATCACAGATGAGGACATTGACGGATCTGGAAGAGGATCTTATGATGAGGACGATGACAATGATGCACGTATCGATCAGTTCGTATGGCCATGTGATTTCGACGGTGACGGACTGCAAGATTACTGGGATGAGGATGACGATAATGACGGCATCGTCGACCTCTGGGACACCCACCCCTGGAACAGCTCGATCACATCCAATATCACTCAAACGGCGCAGAATTGGAGCGCTGCCGAGGCATGGGCTTCCAGTAAAACACACCAAATCTCCATCACAGCAACAGGATTCTCGGTACCCGATCTTGAAGTTGAGATTGGCGATTCTGTGAGGTGGACCAACGATGATCTTGAAAACCACACAGTAACGGCAAACGATGGCACGTTCGACAGCGGTGTAATTGCACCGGGTTCATCATTCACACAATTGTTCGAAAACGAGGGATTAACGAGGTATGCTGATACTGCTGCCTCTGCGGTAGGCCAGGGCACTGTAACCACCGTCGGCGCGACCGGACTCCCGTTCCCAGACGCATTCAACTTAGATTTTGACACGTATGGGAAAGACAAACTGGACTTTGCGTTCAAAGAACAAAATCTCTGGCACCCACGTGACCCGCATTTCGATCAGATAGTTGACGGAGATCTGGACGGCGATGGCCTTCCCAATTTCATCGACCCAGACAACGACAATGATGGAACTCCAGACTCCGCCGACACCGACGATGACAACGATGGCCTATTGGACATGTGGGACATAGACGATGACAACGACGGCATTCCAGACAACTGTCTTAATGTACTAACTCCGCAAGACAATTTAGACGGCCTTTCCGAGTACTTTGGACAGACACCGGGCACCGATTGCGAGATTGACTATGACAGAGATGCGGATGACGACGCATACAGGGCAATAGACTCTGATTATGACCTTGTATGGGATTGGAAGGATACAGATCTTGGGGCCGCAGATCCAGCAGATAATCTCCTAGGAAACCCCGGAATTGACCTCAACGACCTCCCGTACGACTTGGACAACGACGGCATCCTAAACCAGGACGATCCGTTCCCTCTCGTACACACGGACACGCTCGATACCTGGAATTGTGAGTCTGTGCAAAATCCAAATCCAGTTAACCCAGATCCTCGCTGTCTCACAGAGCGGAAGTCCCACACGGGTAACAACGACTGGGATGGAGATGGTTTTTCCAATTGGGAAGATGTAGATGACGACAATGACGGCGTACTCGACTGGCTAGACATAGACGAGAACTGCGATTTGGATGACGACAATGACCTCCATTTACTAAATGGATCAAGATATCGAGACGACGGGCCCAACTCGATTGACACCGACATAGATGGCGATGGACTTTCCAACGATGAGGATTGGGACGATGACAACGATGGGATATCAGACCTGTACGACCCGGATGACGGTAACTGTGGAGTGGTGGATATTGACTCCACAGATCAATTCGACAATTCGTATTCCCAACAAGACGGCGATGCCATCGACGGGAGTGCAGATGGGCAGATCTATGCTGCCACTGGTACTCTTCAATGGGATATGTTCTGGCACTTTAGCCCGTTCTTCCCGGAACATGGTTTTGTGCTCCCTTACAACGGGTACCAAGATGACTACACACTCGGTCCCCCAACCATAGTTTCCAATGGGAATGTGCCCGAGATGTATTGGCATGTAATGATGAAATGGAGTCCTTGGAATGGGAACAACTACTTCGACATTGACATGGATGGAGATTCCCTGATCAATGGGGTAGATGTCGACATGGATGCGGACGGCGTTCCCAATTGGTGGGACAGGGATGAGGGCTCAGACGGTAAGCTCGATGTTAACGACCCGGCATATGGAGGCTCTTTCGATGACGGCGAGTGTGATATTTCGATGTCCTTCCTCCTTGGTTTAGACCAGGATCAAGTAAGCTGTGGTGTAGCTCTTGCATGGTTATACGGATTCCCCCTCAGCCAAGCAAGGTCAAGCAACGGAGTGCCGTTTGTTCTTCCGTATTCCTCACGACCCGATCCCCAGTATTCCGATGGCCCCTACAACGGTGAGAATTCAGCTGGAATAAACGATTTTACATGCGAAGAGAACTGCTTCCACTTTGACTTCCTTGGGCCTGCCGACGCCGGCCCCTCTGCAGCAGTGACCTTCAATGAGATGATTAACAACAGGGATCTTTGGACAGCTTATGTCGGTATAAACTACGGAATGTTCCAATGGGTCTCAGACGGCAACGGCAACCTGTTTCCAGATGAGTTCGCTGATCTACTGGACAACAATGAAGATCCGGACGACGACTGTGGAGCACCTGTTACAGGAACCCCGAACCCTTCCTGCATGGTAAATGACACAGCCGATTTGGATGATGATTTCGATGGTGTATTCGATCACTGGGATGTAGATGATGACAACAATGGAGTCTGGGACTTCTTCGAAGTTGACGTGAATGATGATTTAGACGACGATTCCAACACTCAGCCGCTCGGCAACTTCTTCACAGGATACAACTGTGATGATCAAGACGATGACGGAACGGACACGGATCCCGATGGGGATGGTTGGTACCAGTCTGTCTGGGACAGGGGGCGGCTTGGTCAGGGCCTGTTATTCCCACAATACTATGATGTGGACAACGACAATGACGGAATTCCGGACGGCGAGGACCCTGATGACGACAACAATGGCGTCCTAGATGTTGATCAGGAACTGATCTGCTTCCAGGGAGAAGAACAGAGCCCATGGGATCATGACAATGACGGCATCCCAGATTGGGCAGACACGGATTGGGATGGTGATGGCCTGTCTAACACAATAGAGCTCGCTGGCGCTGGCTCAACGCACCCAACGGCCCCTTGGGATCATGACAATGACGGACTAAGAGACGACATAGACCTAGACGACGACGAAGACGGGATGAATGACGAAGACGAGGTCATGCTTTGGCCCACCAGATTCGGCTCAAACTCAACTAATCCATGGGATCACGATGACTACGGAACTGGAATGGGTCTACATGACCCAACGAATGCTTCCACAGGACCTGATTCGATAGACGAGGACGATGATTCCGACGGATTACCCGATATCGACTGGGATCACCTTGAAGAAGGCGAGGTATGCACCGATTCGACGGGAACGCAATATCCCGCCAGCGACTGGGACAACGATAATGATTGCATACTGGACGCTGATGACAAACCACCAACAAGAATAACTCTGAACCCAATTCAGACCGTCTGGCTAGATGCACAGTTCCCTGCCGTTTTCACAGGAAGGGTAGACGTCCTGGACTTGGAAACTAGCGCCTTCGTTCCTGCTGCCGATTTTCCCGTGAGGATCGTCATAGAGTACGCTAGAAACTCGACGGAAACCCTCAGAACGGTTGAGGTCCTAACAAACGAACAAGGCAATTTCACCGTCGGTCAGTATCTATATCCGGAGGATATTGAGGTTGGACCGTCCTCAAGATACAACCTCAGGGCGGATGTGATTGAGATGTTTGCCCATGACGGGTCATCATCAACCCCGTCTCCGCTCGAGGTCAGAGCCAATACCACTGTAGACTACGTTTCATGGACATATTTCAGAAGCGACGAACAGCCGTTATTTGTTGATTTCAAGGTTCATTACGACGCTGACTGGGAGCGGGGGATCTTCGACAACAGGATCAAGCACGCTCCTGTTTCATTCACCATCGCCGGTGGCCCATTCGGTAACCGCTCAGTGCCCACAGAGTTTGACGGATACGGGTTTGGATACAGGGCAGACTCAAACGGCTGGGTGTCCCTCACATTCGTTCAACAACAGGGCGCCCAAGGATTCTGGAAGCAAGTACGTTGGAACTCAACGATGGATAATGGGGCCGGTCAACCCAGTGGCGGATATGAAGAAATCGTGTGGGATGACAATGCCAAGGAGCACCAGTATGTGGCTAGATACATCTACTCAAACACATCTTTGCCCGTCGGGGATTACGAGTTCATTGGGTTTTCACGACCAGAATTAGGTGACGAGTGGCCTTTCCCATACTTGAACGGCAGCGAGTCCGAGACCTTCTACATCCGGTCAATGCACAGGATGTACATCGAGGCGGTTATGCACACCACATCTCTGAGGCCCGTTTACTTCTGGGACGCCACACAATTCGTGGGATCCTCTTTCGGTGCTTGGAGGGCCTTATTCCACGCACCATCACTCGAAGCAGCAGGTATTTCCTACGAGGATGCGAGCATCGGCAAACCATACCCGATTTTGTGGAATGGAACAACAGCTGGACTGTCTGGCGAGGCGGCCAAGTTGCGTCCTTTCCTTGATGCTAATAATACACACTGGTCCATCGCCATGCAGAATGGTGGAGACTTCAACGTGCCTCCATGCGGACCTGTAGACCCCGCAGATCCCTTTAGTCAGACCAGATGCGAGATAATACCGGAACTCTTCACAGGAGAATCGCTCAGGGTTGTTGGCGAGGTATACAACAGAACCTTTGTCCCTTGGGCCAGCGATCCCATTGCCTTGCAGGTAGACCTGGATCAGAACCAGGTGTTTGCAGGTTCCCAAGAGACAGGGTTCGCCAGAGTCCCAAGCCTAGTGGACGGCAAGGCCCAGTTTGACTACAACTGGACATGGTACTCGCAGTATGCCGCCGGAACATACGGGGTCAAAGCGGATTTCACAAACTCGAACTTTTACTTTACAGGAAACCAATCTTCAATACTTTCAGCGACAGGGGCTTACCTCAATGTTACAGTAATCGGAACTAGCCAGTTCCTACCTGTTGAAGACTCCAGACTCTACCGAGGGGTCAACAGAACAGTCGAAATTAGACTGGTCGATAACTCGCTACAGCCCCTGAGAGAAGTCCCCGTCACTTACTCATGGGATGCTGATGGTACCAATGGACTAGCTTCCACTGACAAGAATGGCATATTCAGGGTTGATCTATCAATTGGCCAAGATCACCCTCTGGGTTCGTTTACACTCTCCTACACATATTCTGGTGATGCACTGCATCAGTCCTCTACAGGACAAGCAGAATTATGGGTCGTTTCGAGGACCTTCGTAGACTTGCAAACAAGCGTTTCAGGCCCACTTGTGAGTGGTCAGGACTGGTATTTCACCGCCCAAATAACTGATGATAATCGAACCGCTTTCGATAAAGACTCAGGACAAGCACTCGATGGATGTGGTGAGAATGGCGGGAACGTCACCTTGATCCTTGAAGGGCTAGATTTCGAGGATAGAATACACAGGAAGATCGTTGAAACTCTCTGTCCAAGCGCCGGTGCTATCACACACCAGTTGACACTCGATCCCGAGATACTCACCTCGGATGCACAGTCGTTCCTCCCCGACGGATTCGGTCCAGTGAACGTAATCATACGATTCAACGAGAACCTACCGCATGAAGGATGCGGGCCCCTCGGACCAAATGCTCTTGATATTGCAGGAGCATGGGACGAGTGTACGCTGGATCTCTACAATGATCACTACAGAAGAGTCCTGCAATTCCAAGAAGAGGGCTTCTATCTGTTGGGGGAGACTCAGTTGAGTGTGGATGAACAGACGGTTTACACATCAGAGGTCGATCCACTAACAGGGGAGTCCATACAAAAGCCGATGACTGTAACCGGCCAGTTAGTGGATGAATTAGGCCGCAATTTGAGTTTCAGGAATGTCAAAGTGACATATGAAATGCTAGGAAGCCAGATAGGAATACGAACCTGTCTCCCGGGAACAACTGACATCAATGGATTCTTCGAAATATTATGCTCGCTTGAAGGGGTACAAGCAGGCCAAGCCAAAGTTCAGGTAATGTACAACTCATGGGAGAACGCAGACCGTTATCGATACCTGAATGCCACAAAAACGATGTTATTCCCGGTTTACTCGAACTCCACATTGCAAATGATAGAAATCGGTCCATTCAGGAACGATGTGGATACGTACACCTTTGCAAATGGAAGTACCTTCCCAGTTCTGTATCTGAAGGAATCATTCCACTTTGACGCCAGGCTCACACAGGTCAACGGTAACCCTGTAGGAGGTAAATGCCTGAACATATACCTAGATCCAGAAACAAATACCAGGCCATTTTCCACTGCGAGGACCAATGACGGGACAGGTTCAGTCGAATGGTTCTCAGGAGACAGAGAAGATAATCCCAGCCAGCGCGGGGTTGACCCCAGCGGAGACCAATTGGAAGGATTCAGGACAGTCAGAATTGCATATGAGCCCACTCGATCTGTACCAGGTGGTTGTGAAATCGAGAACACTCCAGTCATCAACGGCTCTTTTGTTGATGTCGAGGTTCTGGTCCAAAGCCGAGTTGACATCCTGCTCAGTCAGCAGTGGTCCCGTCCGGAGGGCTACCAGATAGGAGAGATGGTCGAGGGAGCAGTCGCCATTTTGAGGGACAGAATTGACCTAGCCGTTGAAGGCCAGACGGTTGTGTTCAATCAATATTACAACAACGGCACGGGTTGGGAACTGTTCAAGGTGTACTTCACAACCACAACCGAACAAGGTACTGCCAACTTCTCCTTTGAGTACACCGGGGAAGACCTACCTGGTGAGCAATCTGCTGTCCTGGGCGGTCCGAGGGCTGTCAACGGCGAGTGGAAGGTGGAAGTGGAGTTCCAAGGAGACTATCGATTCGTTAGCTCAGAGCTAGGAAACACCCCTAGAATAAAACTCGCTGATCCAGTGGATCCGGATCAACAGAGCTTCTTTACAGCAAGGGTGATGACAGCCCTAGCATTGATTTTTGTATCCACACTTTTGCTAGCAGCATACATGTACAGAAATTACATCGAAAGGAGGCGGATCGAAGTACTACGAGGAATCCTCACCGACTCCCTATGGGCTCTTCAAAGCAAGAATTCGTACGTTGAGACGATATTCAATTGCTACAAAGACCTAGTGAAGTTCTTCCGCCAAAGGGGTGCCATGAAGAAGGTGTATGAAACTACCAGGGAGTTTGAGTACGCAGTGAATAAAATGCTTGGCGGGATAGCACCTCCGGAGGACCTATCGGAATTCTTCAGCATTTTCGAGGAAGCGAGATATTCAGATCATGAAATAGGAGCAGACCAAAGGGACCGTGCAATATCCTCTCTGCAGAACATCATCACCCACCTTTCCAAATCGTTGGGCGAGAGCATGCTCAGTCGGATAAGAGCTGAGGGCTTGGAGATGTACGGTAGGGCAACAAAGGCGGGGACATTCATCGATTCAGAAGGTCAGGTCAGGATTGCCGGAGAAGACGATGCTTCTGACGATAACACAGGATTCAACATCTAATCAATGATGTTGTTTTGACCATACCGATTTTTTGCGTAAACTCCCCGAGAGGTTCTTAACAGGACCTGAGGTGGGCCGGCTTACCCGAATAACGTCGAGGGAGTCATATGAGCAAAAACAGTAGGAAGACCAACAAGGCCCTGATCACCTTAATTGGTGATTTAAAGGCGCAGAGCAGGTCTACTGGTGCCGCATTGTGGCGAGACGTAGCTAATCGACTGGAATCCAGCCGAAGTAATTGGGCAGAGCCGAATCTGAGCCGGCTTTCAAGAACAGCCAGTGAGAACGAGACAGTGCTCGTTCCCGGCAAGTTACTTGGAAGTGGTGACGTCGCCGGCTCCCCAAACGTTGCAGCATACAGTGTAAGCGCCAGTGCCCGCTCTAAGATCGAAGCAGCAGGCGGGCGCGTGATGTCAATCCGTGACCTGATGGAAGACAACCCAAATGGAACGGGGGTGAGGATAATTGGATAGTTCAGGAACCCTCGTATTTGATGCCAGAGACAAGGTTCTCGGACGGCTAGCAAGTCATGTGGCCAGTACTCTGCTCGTTTCGCGGAGAGAAGGCGCTCCAAAGAAAGTGATCATAATAAATGCAGAAAATGCAATAGTGACTGGATCCAAGGATAGAATACTTTCGGATTATGACAAGAAATACAAGCTCAATCACCCAAGGAAGGGCCCATTCTTTCCACGAATGCCGGACATGATACTCAAAAGAACAGTCCGGGGAATGCTGCCCTACCAGAAGAAATCCAGCGGCCGGCAGGCCGTGAAGGACTTGAGAGTAATGATCGGAACCCCAAGCAACCTCAAAGGAGAGAACCTACCAGACGGCCATGAGTGGGGAGACACTACAAACATAGATCGGCCTTTGCCCGACAGATTTGTCAGACTGGGAGATATAAGCAAGCACCTAGGAGCCAAAACTTCGAGATGGAGTGATTCATGATGCCTAAGAAACAAAGGAAGAAGACGGTTCAAACAAGCGGCAAAAGGAAAACTGCCGTGGCAAGAGCCACTGTAAGTGAAGGCAAGGGGAGAGTCAGGGTAAATTCCAAACCTATTCACATACTCGAACCAGAATTAGCTCGAAGGAAGGCACTCGAACCCGTTCAGATCGCAGAGGCAATGAATCGCCTCTCAACTGTTGACATCTCAGTGGACGTCTCCGGAGGCGGAATAATGGGCCAAGTGGACGCGGTAAGAACAGCGATTGCAAGGGGGCTAGTCCACTTCAATGATGGCGCAGCCGGTATCGACGAGGAGCTCCGTGATGAGTTCCTGAGATTTGATCGAACTCTGCTTGTCAATGACCCAAGGCGAAAAGAGCCCAAACACCAAATGGGAAGAGGCGCCAGGAAGAAATGGCAGAAGTCGTATAGGTGAATAAAATGTTGATACCCGTTAGATGCTGGAGTTGTGGTAAGGTACTAGCACACCTCTACAAGAAATATGCAGACAGAACCACATCAGGAGAAGATCCCCAAGAAGTGCTCGACGATCTAAAGCTACAGAGGTACTGTTGCAGGAGAATGTTTGTCGGGCATATCGATCTTATCGATGACATAGCCCCATTCAGCCTCCCTCGCGATATGTGATGCCATCGGCAAGGCTTTGAGCGGAACATAAGACCATACCAACAAGGGGCTTGTAGGTTAGCTTGGCCTATACTTCGCGGCTGGGGGTCGCGAGACCCAGGTTCAAATCCTGGCAGGCCCACCAAAACCGCTTGTAGCCGTATCTTTGAAACGCCGCCACGCGCGAAAGCATAACGTGGGCGACGAGCGGAGCACTCTATCTGATGCTGACGAAATTGCCAACGAAATAAAAAGACACTCAGAATTGTATTACAATTTCGCTACCCCGGAAATTACTGATTTGGAGTTTGATCGGTTGGTCGACAAATTACGTGAATTGAATCCAAAGCATCCTCAATTGTCTGCTGTGGGTGCAGACCCGCCACCGGGTTCAGTCAAGGTTGTACATGAACATCCAATGTTAAGTCTCGACAAAGCCACGACCAATGATGAGATCTCACACTTTGTGAATGTCACAACCGCATCCACAAAGAGATTCATGGTACAACCAAAACTGGACGGATCCGCCCTCTCCCTCGAATATCGCAGGGGCATGCTGGTCAGAGCTGTGACCAGGGGCAGCGGTACTCGCGGTGAGGATGTCACGAGAAACATCAGAAGGATTCCTAACATCCCAAACAGACTCAATTGGAGAGGTGACTGTTTTGTGAGAGGAGAGGTTGTTATGCTTCTCGACACGTATAGAGAAAATTACTCGGAGGTAGCACCAAACCCTAGAAACCTAGCTGCTGGGGCCCTCAGGCAGAAGCACAGGGAATCTGGTAAGGCCAGGGCAGAAGACTTGAGGTTCTATGCGTACGATGTTAAGTTCAGGCCCGAGGAAAACCGGTCGAGTGGAAGCGAGCAGCAACCTAATTACAATTTTGATTCCGAAATTCTGGGTTGGATATCAGAGATGGGGATTGAGCCCGCTGGTAGATCTGTAGTACAAGATTCAGAGATAGCATCTGTCATCGATAAAATCATCAAGAATACGATAGAAGCCACTGCCAGTCGGGAAAATGTTCCATGGGAGATCGATGGATTGGTGATAAAGGTCGATGAATTGGCAAAACGTAGGCTTCTAGGCCAGACAGCTCATCATCCTCGTTGGGCTCTTGCGTGGAAATTCCCCCCCCATGAGGCAATAACTGTATTGATGGCGGTAGACTGGCAAACTGGACGCACTGGAAATGTGACACCTGTTGCCAAAGTTGCCCCTGTTGTTGTATCCGGTGTCACCGTCGAAAAAACAACCCTTCACAATTCAGGGGAAGTTAAGAGACTCAAACTAAGGATAGGCGACAAGGTAAAGATAGTGAGGCGCGGGGATGTTATACCCAAAATAACTGAGGTTTTGGGCCGAGCAGTGAAATCAGATTTGACGGAAAGATTTCATTCGGATGGAACTAAATTCACTCAGCAGCTACCTTCACGGAGAGAAATTCAACCACCATCAAAATGCCTAAGGTGCGATAGTTCCCTAACCATCGAAGGCGCTTTTTTGAAATGTGTAAATCCGAGCTGTCCCGCCAGATTGGTAAGATCGGTCCTTTACTGGTGTAGATTTCATGAAATAGATGGAGTAGGTGACAAACTAGCCGAGCATCTTGTCGAAAGTGGGCTGGTCAGTAACCTCGGTGACATATACGGCCTATCCGCACAAGACCTAATGTCTCTTGACAGGATGGGCGAGAAATCAGCCAGAGGCATAATTCAACAAATAGAAGAGAAAACTACAATGCCTTTTGAGAAATTTTTAGCAGGGCTGGGGCTGCCAAGGATTGGGCCTGAAATAGCAAATTTAGTGTCTGAGCAAATACAAACCACAGATCAATTCAGATCCGTAGTCTTCTCTTGGGCGGAAAAAGACGCGCAGTCAGAGGACCATCTTGAGAAATTAATCCAAATAAATGGCTTAGGAGACGTAGTTGCGAGATTATTTTTAGATGGGGCAGCCAAGTCTTGGGATTCAATCGAATACCTAATTCAGGCATTGAACATCATACCTGCTAGAAAAAGTGACAAAGCCATTGGCGTGCTCGACGGTAAGACATTCTGCATAACTGGGACTTTGACTCGTCCCAGGAAAGAGATAGAATTGATGATTAAATCCGCAGGAGGCAAGACAACGAGTACGGTTTCGAAGCGTTTGAACTATCTCGTAGCAGGGGAATCAGCAGGATCTAAACTGACCAGAGCTTCTAAAATCAACGTTACGGTGATTGGCGAAGATGAGCTTTTAGACATGTTGTCCGCGACCAAATTCAATGATGATACGATAGGTTCAGATGTACAGCGTAGCTTGTTTGAATACTAACCAAACATCGATGTGCTGCCCTTATTCAATGGAGTTTGCTCCTGATTGACAGAACTCGCCATCATTTCATTTATTTGAGACTCAATCTTCCTCGCTTCCTCAAGGAGTGGAGCAGGGTCAAGTTTTATCGCTGGCAAGAGAAAGTCTAGACGAGTTAGGACTCTAGCTGCAGTCCTAGCGTCTGGACCCATGCCTTGCATGGGGCCTGAACATTCAGCAAGGATTGCAGTAGCATCGAAACCTATTCTGGAACATTCAGCCAGCACGACACCAGTCAACCCTCCGATAGCCCCATTCTCCATGCGCTCAATCTTCATATCATTCAGTGATTGCAGGGCATTGGTAGTAGAAGCCGCCCCCTTTACAGTCTCATTCGACCCATCGGTATCGTCAATCGCATGACCGCTTTCTATGGCAGAGGAATACGAATCAAGTACCAACATCGCCCCAGCTTTTTCCGAGGCGGCCCAACCTACTATACCCTCACTCAATGACAGGATAATGTTGTTTGGAACCTGAGTCTCTGAAACGACCAGAAGAACCCTATCGCATATTTCATGATTACAAATCGGCTCACCTGAGTAAATTCTGATGGTTGGCAATGAAAGCCCATGCTTGACTATGCAAGCAGGAGGGAGTTTAGGATGTCTGATGCTTCCTATGGATTTGAGATCCAGTGATTCTATAAGGTGTTGGCCTACTATATTCGCAACGAATCCAGGGCCCGGGAAGCAGAGTATTACAAGTGCACCGGCCCTTGATTTTTCATCCTTAAGATCTATAGTCACTTCGGAGGACATAACCGGTAATGAGTGACCCACTGAAATAATCATTGGCATAAAATGATGCTTAACTCCGGGAATGGCAGGGAACAGCCACTGCTCTGACGGACTCCCCTGCGACAGGGTGGTAGGTAGTTCGGTCTGTAAGATCAGTCAAGAACAATCTTTTCTAGAATGGCACGGTCTTCGTCTGATAGAGGACTTGAATTTGACATCAGCCAAAACGCATATTTCGGGTCTGACGAAATTATCGAGGCGAAGGTTGAGCCCGAGTATTTTCCAAAAGTAATCACCTGACCCTCCCCTTTCTTCACACTCCCTATTCTTTGCGACACTCCTCCGCAGAGTTTCGCTAGTGAATCTATCCCCCCTTCAATTAAACCAGGATTGTGTTTAATCATCTTCCACATCAAAATTAGCGTTGCTGCGGCATCAGCATCAGCACTGTGGGCGCGCTCAAGTATTATGCCATACTTTTTGCACAGGGCACCTAGAGTGTGGCGACCTGATATTTTGAGAGCCCGTGCTAACTCGAGCGTGTCCAGTAAATAAGCGGGCCGTGGAACAATCTCGCCACACCTCATATATTCCATTTCAACGAACCTCCAATCGAATTTCCGCACATTGTGACCAATTATCACAGAATCTTCGACCAATTCAGATATGTTCCTCGTGTGTTCGTTAAACATCAAACTACCTTCTACATCTGAGTTACTTATTCCGTGAACATTCGTCGAGGCTTCGGGGATGCTCACCCCCGGGTCCACAATCGAGGTAATCAGGATCTTCTCGCCGCTCACGTCCGCACCGACAAAGGCGTATTGTACGATCCTGTCCCTACGGGGGTCCAGTCCAGTGGTCTCTGTGTCGAAGCCCACCACAGTGTACCCAGCAAACGCATCCATATGCCTTAATGAACACACGGAAACTCATAATATCGTCGCAAAAAGTGCTTTGAATAACCACCTCTTGGTAGTTCCATGGTGAAGTCAATTGAGATAACCAAAACCTCGATCAAAGATCGATTAATCATCGATTCTGAGGTATGGATGGAGCATCCAGATGATCATGACTTTCAACCCAGGGCTAAGATCGAGGGAAAGAAACTCATGATCCATAACGCTGGCACGCCAATCAAACCCGCCGACGTAGACTTGAATGAAGAAGAGTTTCATGTTGCTGAAAGGGACAGACTTTTCGAACTCAGAGTGAAATTCGGTGTTACAGGGATGCACGGCGTTTTGACAAACAGGAATCCCAATCCAAGAATGGGACCCAACGCCAAAAAACTGGCTGAATCACGGTGGAAGACTCTACTTCCGATCGATTTTTGAGGACCGTTGAGATTATACCAATTTCTGGGACCCATAGCCCATAGGACCCATAGTGTAGCCTGGATATCACATGAGCTTGCGGAGCTTGTAACCCGTGTTCGAATCGCGGTGGGTCCGCCACCATATCTGTCAGATCTGTTCAATCAGTGTCCCACAGTTAGATAATTTGTTTAAACCACAAGGGCGGCCCTGAAGATTCAGGACCCATAGTGTAGCCTGGATATCACCCTAGCCTCCGGAGCTGGAAACCCGTGTTCGAATCGCGGTGGGTCCGCCAGATTCTCTTCAATCTGTCTGGGGCTGGTATCCATCACTCTTCTTCATAATAATCGTAATCATCGTAGTATTCGTATTCTTCCTCATACTCCTCTTCGAGGTCTCCCCTGCTGGATCTAGATCCTCTTCTTTTATCTCCAGTAAACTTCTTTTGTGCAACAAATAGCCCTACCAATATGACCATACCTGCCCCCATGGCGGGAATTAGCGGAAAAGAGTCTACATCATCTGCACTCTGAATGGAAGAATCATAGGGACGATAATCGGAATTATCTCCGACCCCATCAAGGTCCGAATCCCGAGTCTCATCTGGATTCAATGGGAAGACATCGGCGTTGTCACCGACTCCGTCACCATCGGTGTCTATCCACTCTGCGGGCCAAGATGGGAATGCATCGGCGTTGTCACCCACTCCGTCACCATCTGTATCGGCAGACTCTTCTTTGTTTTCTGGGAAGACATCGGCGTTGTCACCCACTCCGTCACCATCTGTATCCTTGGTTTCATCTGAATCGTTTGGGAATGCATCAGCATTGTCACCTACGCCATCACCATCTGAATCCTCGGTTTCATTTGCATCGTTTGGGAATGCATCCGAGTTATCACCGAATCCATCTCCATCCGAATCATATGCCTCAAACGGATTCGCCGGGAAGGCATCTGCATTGTTCCCTACGCCATCTCCGTCCATGTCCCCTGTTTCACTGGGATCTGTGGGGAATGCGTCAGAGTTGTCTCCAATGCCGTCTCCGTCTGTATCGGTATTTTCACTCGGATCAAACGGAAACGCGTCTCCGTTGTCCCCAACTCCGTCTCCGTCCGAATCTACAGATTCCGTTCCATCGTTCGGGAAAACATCCCCGTTGTCGCCAACTCCGTCTCCGTCCCTGTCACGCCACTCATTCTGATCATCCGGGAATAAATCTGCATTGTCACCAAACCCATCTCCATCGGTATCTCGCGTTTCGTTGGGATCTCCCGGGAAGGCGTCTGCGTTGTTTCCTACCCCGTCACCGTCGGTATCGATACTTTCACTCGGATCGAACGGAAACGCGTCTCCGTTGTCTCCAATACCATCACCATCACTATCAGACCACTCCCCCGGCCATAGCGGGAAAGCATCTCCATTATCTCCTACCCCGTCTCCGTCCGAATCTGTAATCTCAAGAGGGTCATTTGGGAAGACATCGGCGTTGTCACCGACCCCGTCAGCGTCGGTGTCAAACCACTCTGTAGGGTCGTTTGGGAATTGATCTAACGGGAAGCAATAGCCATCACCATCTGAATCTGTAATTGCATTTGGATCAGTATCGCACTCATCTACATTTGAACCATAGCCATCCCCATCCAAGTCTGTCCATTCAGTTGGATTGTAAATGAAGGCATCAACGTCATCCCGGTACCCATCACCATCTGAATCACGAACAAAGCCCTGTATGGCCCAATTGAAAGTCTCATTTGCCCAGACGTCGGTGCCATCAAATGGCAAGAAGTCGTTGTGCATTCCGTCATTGATCCTCCAATGACTGACCCTCTCCCCAGAGTTACAGTTGGGATAGTCAAACCAGTCTGTCTCTATTCCCGGTATGTAGTTGGATAGGTCAAGGGCGCCTTGGAATACTCTATTTTGATCGCAACCATACCTATTTGCCCAGTTAGCTAGAGTGGTATTGGCTCCTGGATGGGGGGATACTCCTATTGGGTTTCCGCCGAGGGATACTTGCGGTGCACCGTCATAATCCACATAATCGTCTTCTGTTGCGTGAACATGTAAGATGTCAGGACTCCCTGTGTTCTGGCACTTGGTGAAATTGTTCCATGTCACTCCATTCAAAGCAACAATGGATCTCATTAAGGTTCCTTTCTCACAAGCCATCCTGTGGCTCATGAATGCTCCATTCGAGAAACCCATGAATATCACCCCTTCTGGGTCAGCGCCATAATTTTGAATTGCATCCTCTACTATATCTTCGAGCCAGTTCACATCATCAGAAGGCGTGGGACCCCACGGCCCGCCCTCAATGCAGCAGGCATCAGTTGCATTCCAGAAGCGGGGGAATGGAAAAGACTGGTAATGCCTGATTCCGTCAGGCCTCAGAAGGAGGTGCTCATTTTCGTGGATGCTGTCGGTCAGCCCCATTCTTTCGGTTATGGATGTCCCACTCCTACCAAAACCATGCAATGCCACTACAAGTGGGAGGGGCCGAGTGTAATCATGGCCCCCAGGCATCTCTAATATCGCCGTTCTACCGGGTGGTCCTACCAGAGCAGTGGTGTGTGAACTGGTGTATTGTATCGGTGAGCCCGTGTCAGAGGTTGAGTAACTGGGTTCGTGCTTCTGATCGCTGATTTCAGTCACCGGAATGACTGCAGACATCGAAACAAACAACATCATTGCAGTGAAAAATAGCGCCATACAACTTTCCATCTTCCTGTTATACATGGGTTATCCATAACGAGGGGCATTATTTGTTTGTTTCCCAAGATGAATCCTAGTCGAGGAAACGGTGAATCTGGAATAAAATAAGTTCACAGGCTTGAACGGAATATAATATACTCATGCCACTCCGTTCGGGACCATGACCAGATTCACTTTCCTTGGTTTGAACATGCCACAGGTGACTGCGGCCATAGGATACTTGTTGGTTGCTCTAGGCTCTGTATTCTGGATTTTTACAGGCTTCGTAACAGCATTGTTTCCTGCATTCTTCGGTCTGGTAATGGTGATTACAAATATCGGCTCCAAAGTAAAGCCCGAAAAGAACGCCCTCTTCATGCATCTAGCTGTGTTTGCCTCGCTGAGCGCTGTGATTCTAGGGGCCTCCAACTTTGCATTGAACCCAGAGTGGTCAACCTCGGCTGCAACTATCGAGCAATTCCTGATGACGCTGTTGTCAGGTATTCATCTGGCTGTTGCAATAGCGTCCTTCACTTACGGTGCACCTACGCAGTTGGAGGGCGAACGCCGATGTGGTCACGAAGATAATCCGTGGGCCATCCCCGTGCCAAACAACACCATGAACTACCCCTCTGCGAATGAATCCTCCATAGCCGCGACAATGTTGGTTACCTCACCGCGAAAGTGAGGGAAGACACAGAATATCCCTTGCACAACGGATATGAAGCCATCCACAGTCCAACATACATGGTCTTCCGATCTTCCCGCAGAGTAGACTTTCCCATGGTGGACCTCGCCGGAATCATGTATTATCCAAAGTATTGGGATCTCGCTCATGTCTTTTTCGAAGAAATATGGGAACCAGTTTGCGGTATTTCCTATGCCGATGTGCTAAACCAGAAAATGCTGGCATTCCCCCTTGTCCACAGCGAGGCTAAATTCCACCATCCATTGAGGTATGGAGACACCGCAAATTGTGAGATCCAAGTAACTGGGATTGGCAATACCTCAATAACGTGGAAGTTTGTGATTTACAATCAAAACGGAAGAAAGTGTTGGACTGCAACGCAAACTACTGTTTGCACAGATTTGAGATCAATCGAAGAAAAAATCGAAGTTCCAGAGTGGGTGAGAGAAGGCCTACACACCATTACAGTCTAATTATTACTGCTTGGGCCATTTTTTCGATAACGCCTTTCTCAGCGAGTCGTCCATTTTTGCCTCCCACCAATTTGTATCCCTCCATATTGCGTATCTCCCCCTTATACCTCTGAGATCAGCCCCACGCATGTTCGCCCCTTGCATGTTCGACAAACTTAGTTTAGCCTTCAGGAATCTGGCATTCCTCATGTCAGATCCATCCAATGCCGCCTTCATCAGGTTGGCATGTTTGAAAGATGCCCCTCTCATATCAGCGCCAGATAAGTCAGCACCTTCAAGGTCGGCACCATCGAAGATAGCCCTCCTTAAATCTGCACCAGACAGATTTACACCCCTCAAATCAGCCCGAACATGCGATGTGTAGGACCAGTCCTTTCCTTCTGACTCAACATCACTTGTCACGATGATAGCCTCTCAAGATGTTCAACACCGGTTTTGGTCAGGACAACGTGACGGTTTTTGTCGGTACCTGATGGATAAGCCAATAATGGCCGCTTCTCATCACCAGTCCCTCCTTCGATCATTCTGTTGATATATAGCGATATATTCCATTTTTCTATATCATCCTCAGTCCATTTACCTGTTGAGGATAACAGTTGTTTCAGCACCCTAGGCGGGGTGTCATCTTCTTTCTCGACTACTCGGAGGTAGTATACGGCGGCCAATATCAAATCAGTGGTCCTGTGGATTCCGCAATGATCAATTAACCTCGCCAGGTGCCTCCCACGATTGGATTTCAAATTCGCGTATCGGGACTCAGACTCGTCCCTTGCAAGTCTAATCTTCTCTAGAGCCGACTTCCAATCCTCCTGATCTTTAGCACTCGTCCAATCGTCATTAACTTCCCTCATGGTCCCGTTCAGAGAAATTTCATTGTCACCGACCTGGATGTAAAGACGCGCCTCATCCCCGCTGTCGACCATGTTTGCGGATTAAAATACACCCAATGTTAATTCTTTGTGCATCCTTAATCAAAATCCATGCCTGGACGACCGTTGACTTGAATACAAGATTAGCATCCCCTACACCATGGCAGATGCTTTGGGAGAAGGCTTTCCCCTTGTACTCCAGGAAGGCGCTGATCCGTCAAGGCTGGGCGGAGTAGCAGTTTGTGGCTTGACAACCGTCGGATCAGTGGGGGTAATTGCTGCATCTCACCTAATTACAAGCTTAAATCTGGGTTCGATGGGGACAGTAATCCACCCAGATTTCCCAGCTGTTGCTCTGATTCAGGAATCCGTACCCAAGCATCCTGTCAGGATTTACCAAGGGGAAGACATGGGAGTCTTTATTTCAGAAATTCAATTTCCACAAAAATGGGATATTCAATTTGGTAAGACAGTTTTACAATGGTTCCAAGAAGGTGGTTTTGAGAGATTGTTCATAATTGACGGGTTAGTAAGCGACGAGCTGGGAATCAAAGAAGATGGGGAAATTTGGGGAGTCGCCTCTCTCGATAACGGCAGGAAAGCCCTTGACACCGCTGGAATTCGAAAAATCCAACAGGGCATCGTCACGGGGGTCTCTGGATTCCTGCTCGCCGAGGGAGAGCGACAGAATTTAGATATCACAGTCCTACTAGCCGAATGCAACCCAGTTTACCCAGACGCCAGAGCGGCCTTGATCGCCGTTGAAGCGCTGTGCGATCTTATGGACATAGAAATCCCTGTACAGACCCTGCTAGACGAGGCGCGAGAAATAGAAAACAGAGTCAGAGAAGTCTTTGAAAGAGCTCAGGCCGCTGCTCTCCCCCCACCGACGGATAACTCTGATGACGATGAGATAAGCATGGTTTACTGATATCAATAGAACGGGTTCGTACCTGCAGCATGATCAGTCGCGTCTACAACCTCGATGATTTCAGGTACGTTATCCATGATCATGACCTCAACACCTTGTTTCAGAGTCACATCTGCCATACCACACCCCTGACACCCCCCTCCGAACGCTATAATGGCCTTGCCCTGATCGACTCCCACTAAATCAACGTGACCTCCGTGCGACGCCACCGCCGGATTTACATTCTTGTCTATTACTTCAGCCACTCTCTGGGACAAATTGTCGATCCACATTGGATTTGGATTCTCAAAACTAAAACCTCCTCCCATCAATGTCTCTTTGAAATCCAAGGTTGCACCGTCTAGATACCTAGCACTGCGATTGGCTATCCTGACGTTAAAGCCCCTAATCTCCATCGCTACATCGTCTTCTTTGGAGTCGCCAACATCAATGAATTGAAGATCATACTGAAACCCCTTTGGGCCCCGTCCAACTATTTCTATCCTCAACGCAAGTGATTCCCCCTCCTCTGATTGAGATGAGTAGTGAAGGAGCATTTCGTGAGCCTTGTCGCTTATTGCAAGCATTGTCCCTCGCAGGGGGCGAGTCAACTTGAACCTACGTCTTACCCCGAAGTCTAATTCCTAGTACTCGCCCGGGCAAGACATCATGCAACCGTTGCTAGATAGTTTGGGCAGGCCCCTCCTTGATCTTAGAGTATCGGTTACAGACAGATGTAATTTTAGATGTACTTACTGCATGCCCAGAAACATCTTCGGGAAGGACTTCCCTTTTTTGGAAAAAGAGATGATCATGTCCTTTGAGGAGATCGATAGAATTGTCAAAATCTTCGTTGCACTCGGTGTAAGAAAAGTCAGGTTAACAGGTGGTGAGCCATTGTTGCGAAGAAACCTTCCAAACCTGATATCAATGCTCTCAATGATGGAAATCGAAATAGCGCTGACAACAAATGGCGTTCTACTTCCGAGATACGCACCCGCACTATCAGCTGCAGGGTTGGACAGGGTCACGGTGAGTCTGGACGCGATTGACGAGGCCACTTTCGCATCGATCACTGATTCGGGTCACACTGTAGCGGCGGTGATGGCCGGTATTGAGGCTGCGGAGTCAGTGGGACTCGGACCGATTAAAATCAACACAGTGGTTAAACGAAACACGAACGAGAATGAAATATTCGATTTAGTCACTCGTTTCTCTAACAGAGATGTCGCAGTTAGATTCATTGAATACATGGATGTAGGCAGTACAAATGGATGGAAGATGGATGAAGTGGTACCTGCAAGAGAGATTCGAGAGATTATCGGGGCAAGGGAGCCCCTGACGCCCGAGAACAAAAACGAAGTCGCCAAAATGTACAGTCTCGATGACGGTGGAAAAGTAGGCATCATATCTAGTGTAACTGAGCCCTTTTGCAGTAACTGTTCCAGAGCCCGCATATCTGCAGACGGAAGGCTTTACCCATGTCTTTTCTCAAGTAAAGGACTTGATCTGCTGAGTTTGATGAGGAGCGGTGTATCTGATTCAGACTTGCAAGGTGTAATTGAAAACTTCTGGTCAAACAGAGATGACAGGTATTCTGAAAATAGATCACACCACAATAGCAACAGACATAGGATAGAAATGTCCTACATCGGAGGGTAATCCATCATCATCCAGTTTTGTCATACGCTTGGATGACAGAACCCCACGGAGCGTCAGTCCTCAGTGACGGCTCTGCATACCTGGAGACCTCCGCCGAGTAACCCATATCCCTGAGTGATCTTGCTATTTTTTGTGGGCTCGGGGGATTTCCTCGTTTCAAGAATCCAGGGAGCATGTCAGTAACGATGAGATGTGAACCATGAATCGCATTCCCCTCCGATGAAATCTTCTTCACAGCGTCTTTACATCTTTTGGATTCTGGAAAATCAAGTTCACTATCCAGACTGCTACAGATTTTTTCGGCCGCTGCCTCTGTCAGAGATGACATGACATCAATGCTTCCCATGTCACCGGTCCACAACGGGCCCGACGCCATGGACGAGGGAGGTGGATGGGCACTAAGTGGAAGCATCACGTGCATAGGCCTGCTTCCCCTATCATGTTCCGGTAGCAACCCACACCCTATCGACATCTCAACATCCTCTTCACTCGGAGAATGAATCCTCCATCCAATAGAGTCTTGAATTAAATTCGCTGAGCCTTTGGAACGCTCCACCATGACGGTAACTCTCAGGTGATGAGAATCCCATATGGTGAATAGGGGCCTGATGACCCTGTCGTGACGAGCCGCTGCCATCGCGGAGGTCGCAAGCAGAATTCTGAGTCCAGTATCGTGTTTCAACCCGTCCATGTGTACGCGTGCACCGTATCTCCTCTTCAGCGGATTGGGTGAGGAACCACTCAACGCCGCGGTGTCTGTCGCACTGATCGACATAACCGCCCTGCGGGCTGTAGCCTGCATGGCCAAATCCAGGTAAGGTATTGGTGAACCGTATGGGTCTAGATCTATCCAATGCCAACCCTGAGATAACAAGGTCCTCCTAGTATCACCTTGGATTAAATTAACCTGGTCTTTCCGATCATCAAGCTCCAAGTTCGACCGAGCCCAAGATATCGCAGTCTCATTCTGGTCGCAGGTTGTAACATAAAGCCTCCTCGCAACTTCATCAGAGGTCTCGTTCAACCACCTCCGAGTCCGGATTCCAGTAGCTCCTAATGCATCGATAATCTGAATCTTCTCGATTTTTTTGAACACTGTTTTTGCAAGGTGATCCAACATAATCACACTGCGGGTCCTGTTACCGGCCATGGCTGGATTCAGAAAGCCGCCTCCATCGACGTTTTTACCCGCAGGGCCTTTCCAGCCCCTGTCTACCTCAGTGGGCAATCTATGTTCCAGAGAGCCCTCTCGATAGGGATAACCTGGCCATCCGAGGGGGTGCATGGTCCTTCCACAAGGATCAGGCTCATGGATCTCTCGATGGGTCAATACTCACTGTAAGATAGGTCTAGTGGGGCATGAATCACACCCTCTCCTTGAACGACCACTCCAATTTTCCTAGAGCCATCCACTCTTTTTGATATCCACTTAGCAACTTTTTCAGCGACAGAACAATCTACAACCAACGCCATGCCCATCCCCATATTGAACACGCGATGCATTTCCCAGTCTGCCACTCCACCTGTTGATTGAATCCAGTGAAACTCCGGATGTGGCTCCAGAGGATGTGTTATTTCAAACCTCACAGAGTCATTGAGGCGCAATAAGTTTGACAGTCCGCCTCCGGTTATGTGAGCAACACCGTGGATATGACTTCTTTTGCAAGGCGCTCCATCAGAAAACAGAAGGTCCACGATTGGGTCTACGTATATTCGTGTGGGGTTTAACAACACACTACCCAGATCGCCCCTGTCAAATTCGATTGAGCGTTTACCATGAGTCGAGGGAAAAGGACATGGCGATTCTAAATCAGCATTGGAATCATTGATCACTTGTCGTACCAAAGAAAATCCATTTGAGTGCAAACCACTACTTGGAAGGCCAATAATAACGTCTCCAGGCACAACTCCCTTCCCGGTGACGGCGTCACCAGATGGTAGCCATCCAAGCGCCGTCCCGGATAGATCCAATTCAGAAACTATGCCTGGAAGCGTTGCAGTCTCACCCCCGGACAATGTTACCCTTGCCCTGGCACAAGCTTCTCCAAGCGAAGCACCGATCATCCCGTGCACATCGGCATTTGGCTTTGGAACAGCGATATAATCCACAAACCCGATTGGTTCAGCTCCTACGCAAAGTAGGTCATTGACATTCATCGCAACACAATCGATCCCAACCCCTTCATATCTAGCCAATGAGTTTGCGATTTGCAGCTTCGACCCTACTCCATCCGTAGCCATAGCTAACCAAGAATCTCCAAATTCAATGAGCCCTCCAAATCCGCCTTCAAGTCTAACTGGTGCACCCCTGGTGCCCGGTTCCCTTGTGGATACTCCCAGATGCCCAATCAAAGATGCGATAGCCACACTCTCAGCCTCTATATCCACACCCGATTCTGAGTAGGTGATGCCCCCATCCCCGCTCATGGAGGAAAATAATGTCAGAGGTTATTGATCCTCTCCTCTGAGCGATAAGCCATGATTGGAATAAGCTCAGAGGAGTAATTGAATATTAATAATCGATCACCATTTTCCATGGCATATGAAAATAAATACGGGCACAGATACTAAATAGAAACTAATAACTCAGGGGCATGCTAGGAGCGTGAATACGCTATGAAAAATATGAAGTTGATTGCAACAATGATGACACTGAGCATGCTGGCCGCGGCCTTCGCGGGATGCCTCGGTAGCGATGATGATGACGAAAAGACGACTGTGAAGATCGGTTTCCTCAACCCGATCACGGGACCACTGGAGCCAAACGCTCCCGTGTTCACGTGGAGCGCGAATGAGGCTATCAGCGATCTGAATGATATGTACCCTGACTACAACTTCGAGTTGATAGAGCAGGACTCCGGATGCGACGGTGCTGTTGCCGGCCCCGCCGCCCAGACCTTGGTCGACTCCGGTGTCTACGCTGTCGTGGGTGCAGCTTGCTCCGGGGCCTCAATGGCCGCCAACGGAGTGCTTTCCGCTGCGGGAATCCCAATGATTTCCTACGCGAGCACTAACCCTGGTCTATCGGACGCATCGGCATACCCAATGTTCTACAGGAATGTGCCAAGCGATGCTATCCAGGGCCCAGCTGGCGCTGACATGATGACTGAAGCAGGAGTGACAGAGGGTGCTCTCGCAGTCTTCGGCATGACCAACGACTACGGCGCTGGCCTCGCTGACGCAGTTGTCGACGCATGGGGATCCGACAAGCTATGCGACGTCGGTCGATACGACTACGCAGAGACGGACACCGACTTCTCGGCTATAGCTAACCAGATGGCGGCTTCCACGACATGCACTGCCGTTTACCTATCGTCATACATCGCAGATGCTGCCCTCATAATCGAGGCTCTCAGCGACGCAGGATGGGACGGACACATCTTCGGTGGGGACGGCCCTGCTGGAGAGGGAATGTACGATGAGATGGAGCAGGACGACCTGCTAGAGAACATGACCGTCACCCAGCCTCGCGCAGGATCGAGCTTCGGCGACTTCAGCGCGCGCTATGACGCAGAAGCCCCATCCGGCGGAATTAAGGCATACGACTTGACAACCTACGACGGTGTCATGATGGTCGGGATGTCTGCTGTGATGTACAATGGCATGTCAGCCGATGATGGAATCAAAGCGACAGGCAACGGGTACGAGGGCGCCTCCGGCGTCATCAACTTCCTTGAGAACGGTGACATCGGCGGTAACGGATATGACATATGCTCGTACGATGGCATCGATCAGTACACCTGTTCGAAGTACTGGACTGCCGAAGGCGGCGTCGCAACCGCTTGAAACTGAGATCGATAAGAGCTCAGAGTGACGTAACGCGCCGTGGTGGGCCATCGGGCCCGCCGCGGCGCCTCACACCTTTTCTTTCAGCCGATTGCCATCGGCTTTATGCACAAGAAGCCACATATCGAGGATGAAGTATGACGGCGCTTGGGGATTTCCGCGACCAGTGGTCGCAACTCGACAGATGGAAGCAACGTGTCGCCATTGCCTCCTTTTTGGCTATTGAATCGACTCTCGGCCTACTCGGCCAAGCGGGCGTCTTGAATGTCGTAGACTTCCTGCTTTTTGATAGCCTGCCAACAGATCTGGTATGGCTACTCCAGACATTCATCTTGATTTGCGTGGGCTTCGGACTAGTTAAAATCGCATTCGAAGACATGCGACCGGGATGGCTCAGATCTACTATCATTGCCACATCCCCCATCCTTCTATTCTTCTACATCCTACTCATAATACACATCCTGCTCCTTGGTCTTGGCACCTCTGCATCAGTGCTAATCGACCTAGCGTCACTGGGAACGAACACACTGACCTGGTCTTCGACATATCTCTCAATCGCAGTCGGACTCACCCTGACATACAGCGTGCAGAGGTACGGGAACTTCGCCCAATCGGAGTTCTTCATGATCGGAATGTACGTCGGCGTGGCCCTGATGTGGACGAATTGGCTATTCCCATTGAATGAAATACCCTCTGATGGCCACCTTTCGTGGACTCTATTCCTTTGGATGCTGTTCGGAGCATTCGTTCTGACAGGCATAGCGGGTGTTATCATTGATCGCCTCGTCTATCGGGGGTTCAGAGATCGTAAGGCCTCTCCAGACGTGATGATGATCGCCTCGCTAGGTGTGGCTCTTGTACTTAGAGCCCTCACATACCTCAGATTTGGGGGCTCAACTCAACGATTCGTACCAGATGCAGACTGGATGCGAGGGAGCCAGGCGTTCGAGTTCCCCACAATACTTACACGGTTTAATCTCGGAAATAGACAGTTGGAGCCGGACCAAGTTTACACATCGATCGACTGCGCGGAAATGGATTCAATACCTGCAGTTGACATCGTAACCACGACCTGTGAAGGTGCGGCGCAAACGACAAACTACGCATACAACAATGCATTCCTCCCGATTGTAAGCTTCGCCACGGTTTTCATCCTCCTCGCTATATTGACACGTACCCGGCTTGGTCGAAGGATGAGGGCCGTCGCAGATAATCCGGAACTCGCTGCGAGCAGCGGAATAAACGTCGAGAGAGTCCATATGACAAGCGCCTTCCTTTCCGCAGGAATATCCGGGGTGGGCGGAGGAATTTTCGGAATCACCCTGTTATTCAAACCAATTACGGCATTTTCACTTTTACTGCCCTCTTTTGCGGTAATAGTACTCGGAACAATTGGCTCCCTCCCCGGTGCAATCGCAGCAGCACTGATCATCGGTTTCGTACGTGCAGTCTCCGGGCCAGTACTAATCGGGATCGGAAATCCAATCGGCCGATCCGGATACAGTGCCCTCGCGGAAGTAATGCCCTATGCGATAATAATCGCCATCTTACTCATCATTCCAAAGGGCATAGGGGATGCATATGACCGGTGGAAGATAGAGCGTCTTCGTGAACGAGCGAGGTCTCCCAAGGCCCCCAATCATCGCTACTCAGCAGCCTTAGGAGTATTACTTGGGCCCCTCGGAGCGCACCACTTCCACCAACGCAGAAGCGGCCGAGCCGTCAGCACATTACTCGTAACGAGTTCAGCATTCTTCATTGGGAAGGCAACCTCATTCATCCGCACCAACTCCTACCCATCAGGCTCCGTCATTTCGCCTCAGGGGGTTGATCCCGACATTGCTTCAAGTTGGGTCTCTCTAATTGAATCCGAGCAGGCCTTCATATCGATAATTGGTTCGATTGGTGATATACTTTGGCCGTGGATACCTCTATTGGTATGGATATTCTGTGTATATGAATCATATTTGATTTACAATAACCGATACAAGGATCCGATTCAAGTAACCAAGGCCAAGTATCATTCGATCATATCAAGAATCTCATCACTCTCAGAGGGCCACTCAGAGCGAACCATTTCAAGGAGACTGGGAGAGAGAATCGAATCGCTACGAGACAACGCCGACTCTTGGCTGACCGCTCGAACAACATCCTTCTCCGGGGCATTGGGAAAACGGAGTGACGCCATTCTTCAGAAAGCCGGAATAGGCGAGGGCAGAAGAACAGAATCCGGTTCGAAAGCCGCCTTCAGGCTTCTATTGGCGTTACTAATTCTTTTCGTGGTCTGGCTTCCTGTCGACCCCGACTCGAACTTCATGTTCGCCAAGACCCTACAAGTGTCGAACCTCGTCACATTCCTCTCGATATATCTCATAATGTCCCTCTCCCTGAACCTCTCTACCGGCTACACGGGCCTCTTGAACTTCGGAGTGATTTTCTTTGTATCGATAGGGGCTATCGGTGTCGGTGTATTGACCGCTCCCAATGACGTTGCCGGATATGGATGGCCCATCATACCCGCACTTGTCTTCAGCATGCTGGTAGCTGCCATCTCTGGCTGGCTGCTCGCCTATCCAACTGCACGTCTTAGGGGTGATTATTTTGCTGTGATTACAATCTCACTTGGAGAGGTAGTAAGGATCTTACTCTCAGGAGAACCTCTTCTAAAGACAGGCACGACTCAAGGGGCAATAGGCGTGCAAAGATACCCGCAGCCGTTGGAAGTTTGGTGGTTCTGCGGGAGGGGTAAGAAAATCGACGAAAATGGTGTGGAACTATCTCCCTTTGAATGCAAGAACAACGAGGCCATTGAGAGTATTGCAAGAACAATCGGGGAAACATTCAGTTTCGGCCAGCCAGCTCCATACTACCTGCTGCTTGCCATAATTGGACTCATTTGTGTTATGATCGTATGGCGCACTCTATCAATGCTCTACTCGTCCCCATGGGGCAGAATCCTTCGTTCAATAAGGGAGGACGAGGACGTCGCGCAGCATCACGGACACGACGTCATGACCCACAAGGCCGCTGCCCTTGCGGTTTCGGCAGCTATCGCAGCCTTTGCCGGCGCGTTGTTTGCTTGGTACCTCGGCTCGCTTCAACCATCATTCATGCAACCCTCGCGGACAACCTTCCTAGTCTGGGCCGCATTTGTCATAGGCGGGGCTGGAAACAACAGAGGCATGCTGATAGGTGCCATGATTATTACCCTGAATGAGTTTGTGATCAATAGGCTGGTCGCTGCCCAGTCGAGTCCGAGCCAACCGCTTCACGAATTGGCCGTGGCTATCGATGAGGTCTTCGCGTGGCTCGTGACCGAACCGATGCAAGCAGCAATTCTGATGATCGGAATTATGACCCTCGCTTACCTCTTCAGGCGGAAGGCTATGGCCGAATCAGCAGGATGGTTCGCAACTGTTCTCTTGTTGATGGTGTGGCTACTCCATCAGCGATCGATCGACGAGGTGTTCAGAACCGATATACAGGTAAACCTAGCTTACGTCAAGGTTCTTATCATTGGCCTGATTATTGTACTCTCCCTGAAGTATAATGAGAAGGGGCTGTTACCAGAAGTCCCATATCGTCCAGAGCGACCGGAAGGGGGCGACTCTCAATGAGTTCATCCGCGCTTCGTGTCAACGGACTCAGGAAAGAGTTTGGAGGGCTTGTCGCTGTCAATGAAGTCTCATTTGAGGTGCAGGAGGGTGAGTTCATTGGTTTGATCGGTCCAAACGGATGTGGTAAATCAACAACCTTCAACTGCATCAGCGGACTCCTGCAACAAACTGCTGGGAGCGTTGAGATTTTCGGGACTGATGTCTCAAATATGAGACCGGACCAAATTCAAAACCTTGGAATGACGAGGACATTCCAACACACGAGGCTGTGGCGCGAGATGACCGTCATCGAGAATCTCCTGGTACCTCCTAGAAACCAGCTCTCACCCAGCTTCTTAGACGTCGTTCGCTCCGGTCGATCTCACCCATCAGAGATCCATAGACTGGAAAGAGCCTATGCAGTTCTCGATCAACTTGAAGTCCCGCACATGGCGCACAACCTTGCAAGCGAGTTGTCAGGCGGTCAAAGCAAGCTCGTTGATATCGGACGCTCCATGATGGGCGACCCACAACTCCTACTGCTTGACGAGCCGGTGGCCGGTGTTGCGGGACCCCTGGCGATGAAGATATTCTCCAACCTTCGAAACATCGTCTCCGAGACGGGCATATCCGTACTCATCATCGAACACAATATGGATTTCATTTTGAGACAGGGCGTAGATAGGATCGTTGTTATGAACGAGGGGGAGATATTGATGACAGGGACCCCTGATGAAGTACGTTCAAACCGTGAAGTAATTGAGGCCTACCTCGGTTCTGACGGCCATGGAGGAGGCAAGGACAAATGACACGAGTACTCGATGTTAGCGGACTCAAAGGAGGGTACGGCTCCGTTCAGATATTGTACGGCATAGACCTTTACATCGACGAAGGGGAGTTCGTCACGATAATCGGTCCGAATGGCTGTGGTAAATCCACATTCATCAAGGCTATATTCGGAATAGCGGATTATTATGATGGACAGGTAAACTACCGTGGAAAGACCGTTTCAGGATTGCGAACAGACCAACTTGTGAACATGGGCATAGCCTATGTCCCCCAAGTCAACAATGTGTTCCCCTCACTCTCTGTCGAGGAAAATCTTCAGATGGGCGGAAACTCTCTTTCAGGAAACGTCCTCATCAAGCGAATCGAGAGGGCACTAGACATGTTCCCTGATCTTCGATCCCGCGAGCATGATCTCGCAGCATCACTTTCGGGCGGAGAACGTCAGATGCTCGCAATCTCCAGGGCCCTCATATCAGATCCGAACTTCCTCCTCCTGGATGAGCCCACAGCCGCTCTATCACCCCTGTACCAACAACAAATCATCGAGAGGATCGATGCTCTCAGGGAGCAAGGTATAACTGTGTTGATAGTTGAACAGAATGCGAGGCTGAGCCTCTCAAGGTCAGATAGAGGATATATTATGTCAAACGGCAAGATAGTACACACGGGAGATGCAGACCATATTCTAACAGATCCTGAAATCGGCCAGTATTTCCTGGGCACTCATGACGATTGATCATCATAGAACCATTGAAACAAGATCTGGCAGCTTGTCCAGACTATTTGCAAGTCGGTGGCCGTCGCCCACCTCTACCAAATGAGTGTTCACAGATCCCCTGATTGCTTTGTGGGAGTTTTCCACAGGGACTACTTCATCCTCTCTACCGTGAAGAATAACAATTCTGTGTTGAAGCAGGGGCCAACCGCATACCATTGCATCTTCCATAAACGACCACGGAAGTGTCACTTCCTCATCCCAACCGGGAGGCGTGAAAGACCTGACGCCCTCCTCTCTCCATGCTCTCATAGCCGTATCTCCAATTTGCGAGGCCAGTGTTTCGTAAACCCCGAAAGCAGGCGCTAGGAGAGCAAGACGTAGATCACGTTGATCTCCTTCAACTGCTTTTGCAATTGCAAGCGCACCGAATGACGAACCTATCAAGATATCATACGACTTGGAGGATTCCAATTCCTGACGAATAGTAAGAGCCTGAGAAGACAGACTCCAGCCGTTTCTACGCATATCTGGACACAGAACATCCCAACCTAGGACCTCTCTCATGTAGGTAGGCTTGGAACCACCGGGAGCGCTCCATAGGCCGTGGGCGAATAGTACTCTCATCTCAATCAGCTCTGTGGACACGTCTTACTGAAACTCCAACCCCAGCAATTCAAGGTTGGAAAGAGGACAACGCGTCATCATTGCGTGTTCCATGATTCTGATGTGAATTTCTGCTACAACATGGACCGTTGCTTGAAACAGATGGCCTGCATGAACATTATTCTCATCATCCGACAAACAGCAGTGAATATGCGTAAATGCCCCTCCGTCCTGGGTACGGGCAATATTGCCTGAGAGGCTAACTAATTCAGAGGGCGGTGGCAAAAGGCGCCTGTAGTAGACGCCATCCTCGTTCATGTACCCATATTGGTTGTCACGAGTTCTACCTATTCCGCTGGTTATAACAGCTGCATCTATACCAAGCTCATCCGCTAAATTCCTCAACGACTCGTGTATTTCCTCACCAGGATCCAGTCTAACTAACAAATCACTACCAGAGCGGGTGTGGTCCATGTCTTGTCCAGTTCAGCTTAACACCTCAAGGTTACCCATTCGGAGTTTTCATCATCACAGTGCAATAGAAAGCAAGTCGAGCTTCAATGTTAGACTGCTTCTCCAATAGAAACAAGGGGGCGTACCCTTCCTTCCGGTTCCTTCATAGGCCGCCTTTTCTCACGTCGAAAGACCGACCGAGGAATTCGCATGACCATGCTCGCCCCAGACGCAAAACCAAGATGGCGCTCATTTCTTGAAGATGTGACGCCAGATGAAGTCCAAAGGATTGTCTCTGGCCAGATAGACCGACTGGAGCTCCCTTTCCACAAACTTCAGTCATTTGACCCGGACTTCGCGGAGATCCTACTTCAAGATCCCGAACATATACTCAGAGAAGGGTCTAATGCATTGAAGAACTACTGTATCGAAATGGGCGCTCGGGATATGGAGCCATTCATCCGAGTAGATCACTTGCCCTTGGACAGCAGGAGGGAGCTGAGAAGAGTCGGACACGCTGATGTTCAGAGACTCATCAGCGCTGAAGTTTCCGTGACGAAAGTGAGTGAGATCAAACCTCGGATACATCGGTCAATCTTCCAGTGCTCCTGTGATTATGAAATTGAAATTATGCAGAGAGATCATACAGAACTTGAGGAACCACTACAGTGCGATGGATGCGGCGAGCGAAAAGGCAGAGTAAAATTCACACTCATAAAAGAGAAGTGTTCACTCGTCGACAATCAAAAGATCGAGATCCAGGAGATACCCGAGCGAGTACCCAGCGGGGCGCAGCCCAGCAGTGGGATGGTAATTTTAGAAGGAGACCTCGTAAATAGGGTCCTGCCGGGTACCAGAATTATCGCTAACATGATTCCACAGATGCATTCAGAGAGGAAAGGGTCGCGCAAGACACCCTTGTTTGAGATTTTTTACAGCATGGTCAGCGTTGAGGCAGAAACCGAACCATTCACTGAAATCAACATTGAGGAAGATGATATCAACGAAATCAAGAGTCTGGTTGAAAACAGGAGAGATGACTTACTTGAGTTGTTAATTTCCTCTATTGCACCTTCGATATTCGCAACAAGGACTCTGTATTGGGTTAAACGTTCACTTGCATTGCAGTTGTTTGGAGGCGTAGCCAGGGTTTCACCTGATGGAACTAGGACCAGAGGGGACATTCACATTCTTTTGATGGGCGACCCCGGTGTAGCTAAATCTCAATTACTGACGTATATGTCAAATCTCTCCCCTCGTGGTAAATTTACTTCTGGGGGATCGGTAACTTCTGCCGGCCTAACGGCGGCCGCTGTGAAGGATGGTTTCTCTGATGGTAGGTTCGCCCTTGAAGCCGGTGTATTGCCTTTATCGGACAGAGGGTTGGCCGCAATAGATGAATTTGACAAAATCAGTCCACAGGACACAAGCGCAATTCACCCTGCAATGGAACAACAGAAAGTCCGTGTTGCAAAAGGCGGAATTACAGCGACTTTGAACTCTAGGTGTGCAGTACTCGCGGCAGCCAACCCCAAAAGCGGCCGTTTCGCACCCACCTCGAATAATGCTAGCATCATGCAGTCTTTCCAGGAAACCGGCTTAGAGGCGCCCCTTGCTTCGAGATTCGATTTAATCTGGTTGCTTCAGGACCGCCCTGAAAGGGATTTGGACGAGAAAATCGCGAGGCACATACTTCAAAATAGAACCTCGGGTGTAAGCGAGCTCCAGTTAGAGGATCAAATCAGGGGAGCAGCACCCGTTGAATCCGACGAAATGATGGCCACAAACCACGACAATTCAGAGCACCTAACAACTGGATTTCTTAGGAAGTACATCGCTTATTCTAAGAGAAATATACATCCCACGCTGGACGAAGAGGCACAATCTGACTTGATAAAATATTACATTGCAACGAGAAACAATTACGGTAAAAGCTGGGAAAATTCCGCATCATCTGATTACAGCCTAACCAGTTCTCAGCGAAAGGAACAAACCGAGGTCCCTGTGACAGCAAGAGCCCTGGAATCATTGATGAGGCTAACAGAAGCCCATGCCAGAATACACCTTCGAGAAAATGCTACGAGGAAGGATGCTGAAGTGGCGATCAAGATATTCAAACATTGGAGACACGAATCAAATATCAAAGATGAGGCAGAGATCCAAACAGGAAAGAGCAAGGCAGCTCAAAGCAGCCTAGTAAGGAGCATAATGCACCAGATATCCGACAAGAACAGGGGTCCAATGCCACTCAGTGAGATCATCGACAGAGCCTCGATACAATCGATCGACGAGGCAATAGTGCGATCGCTCGTCTCTCGGATGAAGGAACAGGGCGAAATATACGAGCCAAGCCTTGGAACATATGAATTTGCTTGATGTAGTCCGACGATCCTATGAGCAATTGACGTTTGGATTGATACATGCCCATACCAGAGCCCAAAGGAGATGTGGGCGATCCGGCCGGTCTGGAACCAGAATCTTTGGGATTCATGTGCGGAATAGAGATACATCAACAACTTTCCACTGGTAAACTCCATTCCCGTCAACAAAGCCTGCTCTACGATCGCAGCATCAATGACGTGCCTTTGTCTTGGAAAAGGACTCGACGTAAGCTTAGAGCCGGTAAAGGAGAGGGCGGAAAAATCGATGTTGCTGCGTCTTTTGAAGAAAAAAGGAACAGGACCTTTATTTACATTCAAACTCCGAATTCAGGTCTAATCGAGTTGGACGAGGCACCGCCTCTTCCCCCTGATCCCGAGGCTCTGAACGCCTCACTAAAAATCTCCGCTATGCTCCGCGGGACACCGGCTTCCTACCTCCAAATAATGCGAAAAACTGTGGTCGATGGATCGAACACGAGTGGTTTCCAGCGCACTGCTCTCGTTGCGACTGGTGGCAGTTTTGAGGTCGATGGCAAGAGCATAGGAATATCTGTCATCTGTTTAGAGGAAGATTCTGCCAGAAAAATGGGTGAAGAGATTACAACAAACGGAACAGAGGTTACATTTTCCCTTGATCGTTTGGGCATCCCCCTCGTAGAAATTGCGACCGACCCGGATATCTCGACTCCAGAGCATGCCAAAGCCGTGTGTCAGTTCCTAGGCATGCGCCTTCGTGACACAAGGGACGTGCGCAGGGGATTAGGAAGCATTCGTCAGGATCTAAATGTAAGCATATCCTCCGGGGACAGGGTTGAGATAAAGGGGTGTCAAGACCTTGATTGGATTCCAAGGATCATCAGAATTGAAATGGCTAGACAATTACATTTCTACAGACTTGCAAATGAATTGAGGGCCAAGCAGGGATTCACACCGCTTTCACCAGACAGGGACGAAGATAATCCATCGGTGGAAAACGAAATCAGTAGAGTTGTAAAAACCCTCATCCCGGGAAATGTGTCAGATGTCACAAAGATTTTCGGAGACATAGAATCGGGCATTATTAGATCAGGCATTGAAGCCGGCCACGGTGTATACGCAATAGCCCTTCAAGGGATGAATGGAATGATTGGCCCGGAAAAAAGGTATTCTGATGGTACTCAGATACCTCGTCTTGGTAGAGAACTATCCGGTGCAGCTAAGCGCGCTGGAGTAAAAGGGATAATACACTCAGATGAGACTCCTGCTTATGGAATAGAAGCAAGTCATGTAAGATCCCTAAGAACAGCACTGTCACTCTCCCCGGAGGATGCGTTCGTGCTATGCATTGCACCAGATTGGCAGGCTCATCTGGCATTGGATTCAGTACTATCCAGGGCAAGACAGGCATATCATCGCATACCTAAAGAGGTAAGGAATGTAGTTGTCAGAAAAGGTCAGCCAGAAGACGGGTCTACAATGCCGATGAGGCCGCTTCCCGGGGGCGCCAGAATGTACCCAGAGACAGATATCCCTTTGCTGGAAATAACATCTGCCATGTGGGATAGAGCCACCAAATCCATTCCACTGACTAGTGATCAGAGACTGTCTCGTCTGCACTCGACAGGTTTGTCTGAATCTCAATCTGATGCTATTCTGGGCTTGCAAATGGATGACTTAATCGTGGACTGCGCCAGAGGAAAATTCCTTGATCTACCAAGTATGAGGGTCAGTTCAATTGCGACAGCTCTACTAGATCAGACTATACAAGAAGCGTCAAAAATTGCCGGAATCTCCCCGGAGGAGTTCCCGCTTATTTCCTTGGTAGACACCATTTACAGTCGAGATTCCGGAGAGGTCACAAGAGATGGTGTGGTATCGATATCAGCATTGCATGCCTCAAGTCGGGACCTGCATAATGAGCCATTCTCCATTCGCATGAATTGGATAAAACAACAAGCAGAGGCCTTGGGAGTGGTACCAGCTGACTCAGAGAGCGTCGAGATCATCGTAAGCGAGGTAATTTCACAGAACTCCGAACTGATACAAACACGCGGCAATGCTGCGATGGGAACATTGATGGGTATCATAATGAAGAAAATGGGTGGGGCAGCGGATGGCAAACTGATAAGCCAAATACTCAGGGAGAAATTGAAAGATTAATTATCAAACATCTCGAAAATTAATAGCCATATTCATAGACCCCGTTCGACGGAGAGTGAATCCATGCCTAACAACTTTAGATTCATATTCACTGTTACCGCTATCCTAATTTCCTCTTCCGCCTTAGCCGGTTGCACCTCAGACACCGAGCCCCTATCCGAAGAAGAAATCGGGGATCTGAGCGTTGTCCTTACCTTGGATTTCGGAGATCAGGGCAACCAAACAACAAACCTCGCAGATCGGCTTAATGACGGGAAAATCACATTCGAGGCTGTAAACGTAGCCCCGAACGTGACAGCATACAGGGTCATGGAGGCCTTGCAACTCAGAGAGAATTTCAGTATCGATGTGACTTATTACGTCGGCATGGGTGCATTCATCCACACAATAGACGGAGTCTCTGGAGCCGACGACTACTCAACATACTGGGGCTTTTACCACGAGGGCGAGGCAGCGAGTGTTGGAGCATCCAGTTTTGAGATAATCTCTGACACGAACCTTACTTGGAAACTCACATCTGCTGGCGATTATTAGCTTCGGCCTGACTGCATGCCACCAGAAAATAACTATTGAGCATCGATATGTGGTAGTGCTATGTACGACTTTCATAACTTCTTCCTTACACCGATGCAAGATTTGTTTGTCAACATCTTCATTTTGTCGTTTCTGGTCTTTGCCATAACTCGTGGGGAAAGAAAGTTTGAGGATTCTTACCCCATTCTAATACTATCTATAATTACGTTGTTTTGCATAGCAGGGAGGGTTCTATTAGAGCCACTGCCAAATGTACAACCAGTCACAGTGACCGTTATTTTAGTCGGAGTTTTTTATGGGGGAACATGGGCAATCGCCGTTTCGGGCATCATTGCACTGAGTACCAACATGATTTTTCTCGGACATGGTCCTTGGACGCTGTTTCAGGTCATCGGATGGGGGGCTGTGGGGGCCGCCGGCTCGATGTTGGCAGACAAGCTGATGATCAACGAAAGATTGGCCATGGGGAGGTTGATGGCATTGTCGGTTGTATCGGCATTTGCTTTCGATTGGATAGTTTCAACGAGTATACTTCTGAATAATGATTTCTCGTCGCTAATGCCTTATCTGGCTAATGGATTGGTATTCGATGTATACCACGCCGTGGGTAACATGGCATTTGTAGCTTGGATCGCACACCCCTTCTCGCATCTCATGTCAAAACACACAGTTGCGCCAAACAGCAGAGCGGAGATCAGAGATGTCAAGGCCTGACGAGATCACGATGGTGATCATAACACGAAAAGATCTACAATTGTCCAAGGGAAAACTTGCTGCTCAAGTAGGTCATGCGGTGATGGAATGTGTTTTGAAAGCCGACAAAACAACACCTAAGATTCTAGAGCAATACAGACGTAATGGAGGCAGGAAGGTGGTCCTATTTGCTAAGGACGAAAATGAAATTAAGAGGCTCTACGGCGCCATTGCCGCTGATGGCATAACATGTCATCTCGTAAAAGATGCAGGGCACACTGAGATACCACCGGGAACAGTCACAGTGCTTGGAGTGGGTCCAGCCAATAGAAGCCACATAGACAGGTTCACTTCCATGCTACAATTGGTGTGATTCATCGCAATAGTAATGATTGGTGACTTTCTGGGGGGCATGATGGTCCATCAGTTGTTGATAGGACGAGATCAGAGGGACGCCCTCATTGATAATTGTCCGGGCATCAATAATCTGGTATCTTGGTTGGACTCAATCGATAGGAGGCCCGGGCTTGATGAGCTTGAAGTCAGGTTGAAATCAAGTGATTTCAACCTAGACGCCCTGAAGTCATGCATAGGATCTACCGACGATGGATACCAAAGGAACGTGATCAAACGCACCGAGAATTACGAACTCGTGGCTATATGCTGGAAACCCGGACAAATCACCCCGATCCATGACCACATCGGAAGTGATTGTGCCTTCATAATTCTCGACGGGGTATCAACGGAAAGGACATTCCAAATCAATGAAGATGGTTTAGCTGTCCAAACCTCATCGAGAAACTACATGCCCGGGGAAGTTTGTGCGGCTGATGAGCCGGACATCCATCAAGTCATTAACGAGCAAGATAGTGAGTTGGTAAATCTGCATGTTTACACACCACCACTGAGTGAATTTACGATTTATACTTCGGGAGACTGACCCATCTCCTCTTTGTAAGCTTCCAGAACTCTTCTGAACAAGTCAATATCGGAATCGAAGCTCTCAGGCAACAACGGACCAAATGAGAATCTAAAGAATCTGGAATAGGGGGTCACATAACTCGGGTCCTTTGAGTGAGGTCTGTTCATGTCACAATCCGAAGCGCATAGTATGGCCGCACCATGTTTGAACAACCTCTCATTCAGACCTTTGCTGTCGAGTCCTTCTGGAAGCTCAACCCAATGATAAAAACCCCCATTACCGGTGTAAACATTCAGTCCCATCTCCTCGAATGCTTTGCCATATCTCTCCCTCTGCCAGTTGTAATGTTTCTCAATAGCCTCTCTGGCCCTCAGAACTCGCTTGGGTTCCAGTAGCTCAATAGCATAGTGCTGTGAAGGATGACTGACTCCACCCATGCCGAAACTGGAGTAATTTGCCATGGTTTCGATATTATTTTTACTTGCAATAATCCATCCTATTCTGATTCCTGGAGACTGCAGCCCCTTAGTACAAGCACCAGCGAGGAAAATATTGGAGTTGTCAATATCATCTACAAACTCGATTCCACTCACTGATGGACTGTGAAACATTTCGTAAGCCTCATCAAGTAAAATTCCATTGCCCTCCAGTTGTGCTATTTCCATTAGGTCTTGTAACTCTTGACCATATCTGGTCTGACCTGAGGGATTCTGTGGATTCGATATGATAGGCATCAGTCTGGTGCCATCATCAGTGCCTTTGCGATCAAAATATTCTTTGTTTTCAGGATGAAATCCATTTTCTTTGGTAAAAGGTACCGTTTCATATTTCGTTTCTGTTTGAGTTAATATGTCGAGGTACGCGGGCCATTCTATGCTTCCAATCCGGACTTTTACATTTTTTTTCAGAAATGCCAGAACTGTGTAAATTCCCGGCCTGCCACCGGCAAAGACCATCACGTTTTCCTGTGTTATGGTAGATCCATATCTTGAGTTATAATATCCCACAATTGCTGATCTGAGGTCTGGATGGCCCCATGCCTTGGGGTAAAAGCGGTCCTCCCATGTAACCTTCACTTCACTTGGAAGCGGCGGCCCGTTGAATTTTTCCAACTGCCTGGTAAGTGGGAAACCCTGTGACCAAGGATGGGTCCCTTCTTCCCCCATGAAGCTCCCGAATGAATCACTAAATGCGTACAAGGTTTCGTAAATTCCCATCGGTGGACAGTTATCAGAGAGGAATGACTCCCTGCCAGCCCTATTTCCATCAGGCGTCATACCCCTGCGACAGGTAACATGTAAATCATAATGTCCTTTTTTACTTCACTCGATTTTGCAAAAAATCAGATCATAGACCTAATCAGTGGTTCTGATTTGAAACACCAAAACACAAATACCCCCATTTGGAGAATTGCATCGGGGACGGTCTGTGCAACATATCAACAGTGATCGGGTAGACCTCAGGAGCGATACCATAACTCAACCTACATCGGGTATGAGGGAGGCCATGTCAAAAGCAATGGTAGGGGACGATGTTCTCGGTGACGATCCGACTGTGACAGAACTACAGGATAGAATAGCCTCACTATTCGGCAAGGAATCCGCATTGTTCGTTCCTTCTGGCACCATGTCGAATGCGATAGCGATTAGGGCCCAGACAAACCCCGGTGATGAGATTGTGACCGAAAGATATAGTCACATATACATCTATGAGGGTGCCGGATATGCCGCACTATCAGGATGTTCAGTGGCGCTAGTATCGGCAGAGAGAGGTATTATGCAGCCTCTTGATGTAGAGAAGGCCATTAGGAAAAGCCATGGGAGTTTAGGCCACTATCCGAACGGATCGTTGGTTTGTGTGGAAAATACTTCCAACCGAGGTGGAGGAACCGTCTATCCTCTCGAAAGAATAGATTCAATCTGCGACGTGGCCCGTTCAAGGGATTGCGCTGTGCACCTCGACGGGGCAAGAATCTTCAACGCCTCAGTGGCAAGTGGCGCGACCGTCAAAAGAATCGCGAAACATTTCGACTCAATCTCAGTTTGCCTATCAAAAGGACTCGGCGCACCAGTGGGGTCTGTGTTGGTTTCGGATTTCAAGACAATATCCTCCGCCCACCGGTGGAGAAAAATGTTCGGTGGTGGAATGCGACAAGCTGGAATTATCGCAGCAGCTGGTTTGTATGCACTGGATAATCATGTTGAAAGGTTAGAATTAGATCATGATAATGCCAGAATTTTGGCTAGATCAATCAACGAAATGCCACTTTTTGATGTCGATCTGGAGGGAGTTGAGACTAACATGGTCTACGTAGAGACAAATGGGCGCGACTCCAACCAGGTGGTAAAGGAATTATCTGAGCTCGGGGTTGATGTTCTGTCCATAGATCAGACAACAATCCGAATCGTGACCCACCTACACATATCTTCAGACGACCTCCCTCGCATAATCTCCGCCTTCGGATCAATATCCTGAATGCGAACGATTCTTATCCCAAGCATAGCAGGGGCAAATCATGCAAATCAGGTTCATTGTTGGGTGGATTATGATTTCTTTAACAGCCTCCACGGCTTTAATATCTGGACAATCTGTCCATGGAACCGACCCGTGGGTTGATGCGACCCATGACATTACCGGCGGCTCGGCCCATCTCATATCCATGACCTTTGATGGGCCCGGTACGGTCTACGCCGAAGTCCAAGAAGCTCCGATATTAATCGAGGTTTACACCGCGACATGGTGTGAAACCTGTATTCCCGCCGAAGAGGCTCTGAACAGTTCTATTTGGTCACTTGACACATACGTAGTCAAGTATCACAGGCATCTGTTCGAAACAGAAGATCCATTCGGAAACAACAACACTGAGGGACGATGGTTGAGCAGATACGGCCCTGCATCAATTGAAGCCAATTTCAGCTCAAGAACCCCTCCCACAGTTGTATTCGGTGGTGAAAGAATGCATGTAGGATCGTACCCGAATGAGGGTATGACACTAGAACAGGAATACCTGCAAAGCTTGGAGGCGCATGTCCGACCCCCAATACTTGAGGGATCCAACATTTCTGTTTCCCTGGAAAATAATTTTTTAAATTGGTCCTGGGAGTGGGTTCAAGATAAGTCAATTTGCAGATCGATATGTGGGGAAATACAAACCAACCTCTACCTACTAACCGTGGAGAAGAAAGCGTATTTTCCTGAGGGGTCCAATGGCCAATCAATGTACTACGACATCCTGAGAGACATAACACCCCTGGATCCAAGCGGATCGATCGAATATATCCCTCCTGCAGCTTGGGACGAACAAGATTTGGAGTTAGTCATCATATTCGATTGGAACGAGATTCCTGAAGAGAAATCATCCATGGGCATACTTCCCTTCTCCGGGCCGTTGACCTCTATCATAATCCTAGCCTCAACATCGATAATTTTGAGATATTTCGGCAAAAATAACCTTGGGTTCAATAACCTTCGATGATGCTACCCCCATCCAGCATGGATGGCAGGATGAGACTCACCGTTGAAGAAATCCCTCCCGGCCCCCTGCCGAGATGGGTTATGGATCATGCCATCCATCAAGCAAAACACAGCATAACAGGTAAAGAAAAGAGCAAAATCTTGTTCATTTATCCAAACCAGAATTCAAGATCAGAGACTTTAGACCGAATAAGTGAGTTTATCCCTGTCTTTGACAGATCATTCCATCATACTATAACCACTCTCACGAGGGTTATTGGAGCAGATCTCCAAATAAAAAGGCCGATGAAAGATACCCCTGGATTAGATGAATGCATACACATTCTTGCCACGAGGGCTGCTGAAAAATTGAGATTCCCAATTCTTCACCCATTTCAAGATAGACCTTGGCACAGGGGTAAGACCGAATCTTTACGGGGTCTTCATCAGGCACTTCTCAGCGAGGACTCACTGCATGGATGGGAAGGAGCATCTGAAGCCATAGAGTTCGGTAAAATTCTACACGAGATATCAGAGTCTGTCGGACAGATTCACCCAGAATTACTTCTCTATGAAGTCATACGTCATCTGGAAACACCAAATTCCCCCCCTCCTTTTACACTTGAGGGAATCGACGGGATACTGGTTCTGAACCATGATCCATGCATTTCGAAATTACAACGAAGATTCCTTTTGAGTTTACTCTTGCACGCCCCCATCCATCAACTCTCATACACCGGAAACTACAGGCGAGGAGAACATGGATTTCAGATTGCGGATGTCTATCCAGTAACAACCAAACATCAGCTTCCGATCTGGATACCTCAGCATGAACCAACACGCTCTCACCAGCATTCTGAAACGAGAGTTATGGAAGCCCAAGTGGAGGTTTCTAGTGAGACATTTGCCTCAGCATCCCATTTCATCAAGAGAAAAAGACTGGATGACCCATCGGCCAAAATTATGATCATAGATCCAATGTGGTCCGACAGAGAGTCCGAATGGAATAGATCTATTTGTTCCATACCATCGATGATCAATCCATCACTGGATTCGGAGACCACTAACCCCTTCCTTTCCTCATTGATCGCGGATATGACCGTGGGAATCGGCAATCGTGCATTCTCGATGGAATCGCTGAGAGGGGTGAATGATCGAGGAATACTTGGTGAATTGCGTGACATCCCAAAACACCCACTTTGTTCTGATATTAAACCCGAGTTCCACGATAAAATAATCGAGACCTGTGCGAGAAACCATCACATAACCGGCGGACAAGGATCACTTTCAGATTGGCTGCATGCAATGTCGAAGATCAATAATGATGGTGAGCATCTAGAGAAGCTCGAGGAAGTTCAGTGGTGGCTCCTGATCATTGCTAGCAACATTTCACCACTTTTGGAAGACTACGAAAGAGAAGCACTACGTAATCCGACTTACAGAAGAGGATGCAAGACTGGGGCCGAACTTCCTATCCCAGTCTCTTTTCCCAATGCTGATGATTGGATTAGTGGCTACTTAGAGAGTCTCGCAGATCAAAAGTCAGATCTCTCCAACAAGGAACAACTAAGCCAAGTCACACAGGCAATTGACCACATCCATCAGTCCTTGGACAACTTCAGTAGTATTTGCAGAGCACTCAGTCTCAATGTTGTCCAGCACGGACATGAATGGGTCGACCGTACACACAGACTGATCATGAATCCAATAGGCTCAGAGGAACAAGTGAGAGATCCGAACCTCAGGATATTGAGACCTGAGGACGCACTCGGTTGCACTGCGGACTTGGTGCTAATCACTCATCTGTCATCCGAATGGTCCATGAAACCTCCAAAAATACCATTGCTAACTGATCAAGATAGATACGAGCTTGACATTGCAGGTCCAGACCTCAGAATAAAATCAGCACGGCACTCATTCAGGCATCTATTGAATTCAGCACCAGATGTGATCGTCATCCATGCAACAAATGACGAATCGTCTTTGCCCTCACTCATACTCGACGAATGGCTTGGTAAACAAGAAAAAGATGAACCAGATAACACCCATGTACCCCATTTGAAAACCTCTCCGAGAGACTTATTGAGCCAGAACGGTCTGATGATAAGTAAAGGCATACCAGGCTCAAGAAAACCATTGGGTGAGTTCACTCCACTCATTGAGTTGAGCAGATCACTAGTGGATGACATGATCCAGAGGACACCCACAAAGGCAGATGATGACGGATTCCTATCTGAGACCTCCACAAACAGAGTTATGTTGCCACCGGTAAAAGAGATAGCAAATCCCTCATCGAAGGCTAAATCAAATCCCCCGAGGCTCAATCATAGATGGCCAGTCATTGGTGCCGGAAAGCACCACTCAGATACCGCCACTGTAGATCCAAGGCCATTGGATTTGGCAATAACGGGCATTTCACAACACGATGCGAGGCATGGCCAGACAAACATATCAATGAGCCGTAGGAAATGGTCACCAAGCCGATTGAAAAGGTGGCTAGACTGTCCGAGAAAAGGCTGGCTGACAGATAAACTATCACTCTCAGAAGATGAAAGGTCAGTCCAAGATTTGGACTCAAGAGTGTATGGCAGCCTCCTACATGGTATACACCATGATTTGCAATTGGGGGTCTTGGGCCTCAGACAAGGTGAGGAGGCCAATAGCCAGGATTTCCACTCTGGTCCATTCTCGATCTCAACGAGTGAAATTCAAGACGATGAACTGATGATGATAGGCTTGAATTCCCTATCATCGAGAGCACCATGGCTCCTGAGATCGGATGCGGTTTCGACGCAGAGACTGTGGATGCTGACTGGATTATCACCCGAATCATGGTCATCATGGCTCGCAGATCCAAAACCGATACCAAGCGCTGGCAGGATCGGTTCTTTGATAGCCGCGGAGAAGAAACTACAGCGATCCGGACCATTAGCATTGGAGTGGCAATTGAACAAATTAGACAGGATCATAGAAGTCGAAATAGGACAACCATTTGCCGAGGAGGGGAAGAAATCTTCACCGTTCATAAGTACTGGTTTCGTTGATAGAATAGACTTGGTTCCATTCGATGAAAATTGCCAGAGGTGGGTTGATGAGAATGGAAGTTCTAATATCGCTCCGTTGAGAATCACTGGAACAGGATGGAAACCAAGAAGATTAATTTTAATCAGAGATTTGAAAACAAGCGAGACGAGTATCAAACCCATTAAAAGACATGAAAGAGCGATTTTCGATGAGTTGCAGTTGGCAATTTATTCCCGAGCGTGGGAAATTGCCCACCCAGGTGATTTGGTCATTGGCGCAGGAGTAAGCATGCTTGGTTTTGATTCCGAGCACATGATCGAAATCTCAGACTGGGCACCTGAATGGATAAAGGACGCCAGTTGCGGCTCTGTCACAAAAATGACCTCGAACATGTTTCGATTTTATGACGAAGGTCCAGACACAGACTCAGATCCCTTTCGGGCATGGATGACGCACAGATTGACCGTAGCAGGTAGAATTGTACATAACGCAAACTCAGGAGTTATCAATCCCACTCCGAGTAGCAATACATGTGATTTTTGCGAGGGTAAAAATCTCTGCAATCAACGAATGGCGGGAGGACGGTTATCATGACTCGCCCGAACACAGGCCAGCGTCTGGCTCTAAATTTGGACGCCCACATAGCCATTGATGCAGGAGCAGGGACGGGCAAGACACGAACAATTGTGGATAGAGCGATTCAACATTATCTAACTGAAAGACAGAGAGCTACAGAGATACTCCCGCAACCGGCAAGGCCTCCACGAATATCATCCGGTATTTTGAACAGTCAGATGAAAGATTTGACGGATCCAAAGAATTGGAAGGGGCTCCTGCCGGGGGAAGTTGTTTTGCTGACATTCACGAATATGGCAGCGGATGAAATGAAGACTAGGTTGAGAGATAGAATAAAGTCCATGGAAATAAGATCCAGAGACAGTCAAGATTCAGCAGACCCAAGACTGAGATCGGAGGCGGATAAAGAACAACTAATGATGTTGTTAGAAGATGCCCCAATAGGTACGATTGACTCCTTTTTCAGTAGGTTGGTAAAACCACACCTTCCAACACTCGGCGACACAACGGAATCTGAGATAGTCACAGATGCACAACGTGAGACATTAATTATCGAAGCAATCGATGCATTTTGGAGGTTGCCCTCTGATCCAAATAGATTTTCAGTGAGCGACTCCGAATTACTGCAAACAGACAAGACAGCAGACATTCTTTCGGCAAGAGATCGGCTGCTCAAGTTGTACTCTGGACGCACCAGGTTGAACCTGATCCTCAGAGGACTCCATTCAAGCTCTATCTTGGTCGATGAAGCATCCCGAAGTATGTCAGAGAGAGGTAGGATATCCCCTTCGAAGTTATTTGATATAATCACCTCAAATATAGACGAAGAAAAGATTGATTCCTTATTTTTGGAACTTAAACCGCCTTGTTTTGAAGTAATGGAGATTGTCAAAAGCAATCTCCATTTACTTGCACCTACGGGTTGGGGAGCGGACGACAGGATCCATGAACTAGACCATTTAGCTCTTGACCAGCCGGAAACGAGCATTGGTAGACTGAAATGGATTTCAAGACTCCTGTCTCTATCAAAAAACAGTCCACTTGATCCTAAAGCATCGGTGTTTCCCAACAATAAAATCCCATCAACAACTTCTTGGGGTTCGGGACTGATCTCCTACACACAGATGGGGAACGGGAAGGCTGCGAAAGAAGTCAAGTCGAATTTAAAGAGTCGTTGTCTTGAACTCCGATCCATCCTCAATAGAGAAGACATCTCTGCAATCATAGAACATGCTACAATCATGATACCTCTCGTAGAAACACCAGGAGTCACCTCCGTACCATACCCTCCCCCCGACAGAGTCGCTTCGATGCAAGGTTCAGGGCCCCTGACTCTCAACATAGATGGCGAGGCCCATCATTTACAAGATCTCAGAATGGCGATGATTGGGATTATAGAAATTTCAAGGAGTTTGAAATTCAAAAGAAAATTAAGAGACTTCGATGACGTTTCCCGACTCGCTAGTGATTTTTTGCTGGTTCAATGCCCCAGAAACTGTAGATTGAGCGGCCATTATCCAAACTCTGTCGTCAACACGCTAGACAAAGGTCCGTCAGAACCCTGGCTGGATGACCATATCGAGAGGGCTATTCATGATCTACACACCATGATCCTGTCGGGGGCCTCAGGACACTCTGTAAATTCCCTAGAGCGAGCAGTTGAGGATTTGCAAAAACGCTGGCTTGCATTGAAGGCGATCAGGAGAAGATTTAGAGCATTCATAATAGATGAGGCACAGGATAACTCCCCGTTGCAATGGAGGTTACTTGCTAGATTGTGGGGGCCAAGAGAGGTAAACCATGATGAGGAAATTCCTGAAACACCTTGGCAGCCAACTGTCTGCTATGTGGGAGACGTCAAACAATCTGTTTATGCGTTCAGGCATGCTGAGGCATCCAGATTCCATGAGTTTACAGAAAAATTGAGAACAATAAACAATTGGGAACTACTGAATATTCCAGCCCTCACCATGGAACCACCACTCAGGCGTAAGGAAAAAAGTAGAGATCCCAGATATGATCTAAACTCTTCCTTCTCAACGGCCTCTAATGTCAATGTGGCGTCAGGGAGAGAACTTGAGCCATGGATCAGATTCGACCAGGTTGATGGAATTGATGAAAAAATCACCAACGACGAAAAAATAGCAAGAATGGAGGGACTGATCAGATTGAACGTTAACTTCAGGACAAAAAAAGGACTACTCGAAGAGATGAACGGCTGGTGGAGGGAGGTTTTCTCAGAGAGACATAAAAGCGTCCCCGGAAGCACTTGGTATGCATCTCCTCAGGACCTCAGATCACCGAGTCCCAACGATCTGTGTTACGGTGAAGTCGATTCCAACGATCCTTCAATTGAAAAGGTGCTCCAACTCCAAGCCAATGGGCATTTAGAATGGATATGTCCAACCCAAGAACATCGGACTGAAGATCCTCCTGAGGATCTCGATATCCCCATAGATCCGTTGGCGAGTAGGGTCTCAGGGAGGGTGAGACGAAATGCCAGATTCATAGCCATGAGAGTCAAGTCGCTCATTGAAGGAAAATCAGTGAAAATCAAGAGCCCTGATGGCCAATGGTCTGAGATAAAATCTGAGAAGATAAAATCTAGTGACATCATGATTCTAATGGCCACACGAACCGGGATAAGGGACGCGCTGCTCGAGGAACTAGGAAAGTTTGGAATAAAAGCCCACGCAGACCAAGAGGGCGACTTGTTCAAACAACCTGTGGTAAAGGCGATAGAAGGACTATTCCAATTGTGCGCCCGTCCATTCTCCAGACATCATGCTGCCTGGGTCGCAAGGTCGCCGTTAATAGGGATGTCCGATGACGAATTAGATGAATTCCTTTCCAATTGTGATGGATCAAGCGATTTAATCCAACAAATGTCTGTATTCCTTGGTGACACTCCTCTCGGGAGATTGTCAAGACGTTGGTTTGAACTGAACGAAGCCAACAATATGCATCAAATTTTGCATGATACACTCGATCAATCCGATTTGCTGATTGCTTATCCATCAGATACGAATCGACAAGATGCAGAAAGGGCTGTGAAAGTGATCTTGGAGATGCTGCAAAAGGAAGGAGGCTCCAAGGCAGCTGCGGCTGATGTACTCAGATCTTTGCGGGAGGACGTAAAAGATGGGGTAAAAAGTAGAACAAATCCACAAGCAGATAGCGTTCGGATCATGTCCATTCACCGCTCAAAAGGGCTTGAGGCGAAAGTTGTGATCCTCGCAGACCTATTCAGTGATAGGCAGGTCGGCCTGAGCCATCAGAATTTACAGGGATTCGCAGTGACTGCAGATATTTTCGCGGGGAACCCAAAACCGTGGGGCAACAGTCAGGGACTTCAATCTGCTGTTTGGAATTATTCCAAATGGATAAACAAATCAAGGAGAGATGCGGAGAATAGGAGGCTCTTGTATGTCGCAGCCACACGAGCTGAGGACAGATTGATCCTAGTTGGATCACATGACGGGAGGAACGCCTCAAGATGGATTGAGGGATCAGGAGTATCTTTTTTCCATGACTCAAGGACCCAGCCATCACTGGGATCAATGATCACAAATGCAATGAGGTCTCGAGCTTGGAAATGCGGAGAACACACCTCTCCATGGCTCTCTTCAGATGATATTCTTTCCGATAAAAACCCATCAAAACGAGTGGAAATCGTGTTAGACCCCAACGAACTACAAGTTCAACATGAAAGAAAAAACGCATCTTCATCAATCGGGACAACATTGATCCATAGCTACGATTGCTTGGAGCAAGAAATTACCGAAAAAACACCATACGTCAGATTGAATCAGGCTATACAAGCAATCTCTGAGTCGCCAATCGCATCAATGCCGAAAACAGCAGCAGCTTTCTCAGCGCCAAGGCATGTAAAGATAGCCCCCTCATCTTTACACGATGCCTCTGATGCCAATCATTTCGGACCAAAAGGACATGAATCCTCAAATATCAGCAACCAAATAGATCTGCATCCATCTGAATTGGGAAATATAGTTCATCGGATTGTTGAGGTGGGGATAGGACACCCCGGAGGATCTTTCTGGCCTCCACTGCCTAACTCATGGACGATGCAGAGACCTCACAGAATGACAGACGATTACCTGATAGAATCTGTCTTGAATGAAATTGGAATTGAATCAAATAAAGGTCCGTTAATCAGACATGTAAAAAACATAATGCAAAAAATAAACCACGGTCATTTGGGCATGTTATCAAGAGGAGAACAGGTCTGCGGCCACGCTCTTCATGGCCATCGAACTGAGTTGCCATTCATTTTTTCAAAGACTGTCACCTTCCCATCGATAATACACGGAAATTGGACTCCGTATGGATTGATGGAGACGAGCATAGAAAATCGCGCTGTCGTCAAAATGGAGGGCTTCATTGACCTTGTCATTTGTACAGAAGACCAAGATGGAAGACCTACAATCAGGGCTGTTGACGTTAAGACCGACTCGACTGTGTCCGGTATATCTGATAGACCGGTGGGAGATGACCACAATCCGAGAACCGACTTTGAGTTTGAGTTGTTGAGACGGCATGGGAATCAACTCGCTGTATATCACGAGGCACTCAGGGCTATGAACAAACAATCTCCTCTTGAAATGCAGAGAAACCTACTCCCGCCTGCAATTGTTTGGGCTGGTAATGGTAGAATGATAGAGTATCCTGCTGGTATGATAGAAGATTTCTGTAAGAAAGTAGAATCAACTCTCTCTTTTTTGGCAAGAGATCAGCTCAGCAATTAGGTACAAAATACATCAAAACATGGAATCTTCAATGAACTAGTATCACTTGGGACGGGTTATGGTAGAACACCAGAAGATACTAGAATGGTCTAACAACCATTGGGAAGAATCAATCATACCTAGCCTATCTGAGTTAATACAAGTCAAAGCACTATCCCCAAGTTTTGATCCGGATTGGAAACTAAGAGGGGAGCTGCACGAGACGATAGATATATTCGAACGCTGGGCAATGGAACAAGACGTATCAGGTATCCAGACTCACAAGTTTGAACTCGACGGCCTAACACCTCTTCTAATTATCAAAGTTGAGGGGTCTGGACCAGGAGAGGTGCTCTTCTATTCCCATCTCGACAAGCAGCCTTCAAGGCCTGAACTTTGGTCAGACGGTCTGAGCCCCCTGAATGCTGTCAGACGGGATCCTTGGCTCTACGGGCGCGGTTCTGTTGATGATGGCTATGGGGGGTATCTTTGTTTAAGTGCCATCAAGGCGCTTCAAGATCATAATCAGAATCATCCATCGGTGACATTCCTGATTGAAACGTGCGAAGAATCTGGGTCCTACGACCTACCATATTACCTCGATCATTGTTCTAAATATCTTGGTAGTCCAGATCTTGTGGTGGTCATGGATAGCGGCGGCCCAGATTATGACCGAATATGGACCACTGATGCGCTGAGAGGTTTGATACATGGCACGTTATCGGTCAGGGTATCGCATGAGGGCGTTCATTCTGGGATGGCAGGCGGTGCCATCCCCTCTTCTTTCAGGATAGCAAGACACCTGCTAGACAGAATAGAGGATTCGGCGACTGGTCGAATACTCTTACCCTCTCTACATACGGAGATTGAAGAAAAAATATTCAATTCTGCGGAGGATATTGCCGCAGTCGTCGGAGAAGAACTTTGGAATGGGCTCCCTGTTGTTGAGGGTTTGAAACCACAAAACGGAAAAATATCTGATATGCTCCTAGATATCAATTGGAGACCAGCACTCTCGGTTATCGGGTCAGGGGGTATGCCACCAGTTGAGTCTGCGGGAAATGTTTTGAGGACGCACACTGATTTGGCATTGAGCATCAGGATACCTCCTGGGGTAGATTCCGTGTCCGCATTGCAAGAGTTGACCGATACCCTAGAATCAAATCCCCCTTATGGCGCTGAGGTGAATTTTGAAAGTCATCCGCCTGCTGATGGTTTTCGGGCTCCATCGCTACCGGAGAATGTAGCTAAAGCATTGACAGAAGCATCTGAATCTCTAACCGGCATGCCTCCGCACCCAACATGGGTTGGGGGCACTATACCGTTCATGGCCATGATGCAAAAAAAATACCCGGATGCTGCGTTTCTTTGCACAGGCGCTGCAGGCCCGGGTAACAACGCTCATGGGCCAGATGAAAAGTTACACATCCCCTCGGCAAAGAGATTAACAGCTGTTATTGCAGCGGTTGTTCGTTCAGTTGGAAACTGATCAAAATCAATCTGTAATGACAATCAATGAACATCAGGGTTCATATCATTCAAGATGGAGGGCCCTATAATGTCCGAGGAGCGTGTGACACAGTTAGAGGGGCGACTTCAGGAGGAAACGCAAAGGCTGGAGAAGCTCTACGTAGCTTACAGAAGACTCGAGGAAGAGCTTCAAGAAAAGAATGCGGTAATAGACGTCTTGGAGAAAGAGGCCATTGACAAAGAGATAGAGCGCGAAGGTTTGGAGTCACTTCTTGGTGAAAAGGATTCAAGAATTAGGGACTTGGAAATGGATCACGCAAAAGCGAGAAAGAGAATTCAGCATCTGGAGCCAGACTTAGAAAAGATGGAAGAAATGTATTCCAGGGAGTCCGCAAGACTCGGAAGAGTCTTCGAAGTAGCAGAGGAACTAGACGAGTCTCTCAGAGTTTCTCAGGCAGAGCTCGGAGCACGAGACGAGTGGTATCAATCCCACATGAGCCTATTCGAACAACTCAATGAGGCCATAAAGAACAGATTCGACATGATTGAAAGGGCTGTTGAGGCCGTGAAGGATCAGCAGGAGAAGCAAGCTGCTTTCAAAGCCCAGATGGAAAATGCTCATGATATGACTTCCAAGGATAAAATTGAGGATGTGGGAGACGGTCTGGAGAAACTCAAGGTCGCTGAGCTGAGAGCAATTTTGAGCGAGCAGGGTATGGATGCCAAGGGAAAGAAGGCAGATCTCATTGACCGAATACGCTCAGCCTAGTCGGGCCTGCTCCCATCAGCCCTCCTGATACACTTTGCGGGAATTCCGCCCCATGTTTCACCATCCGGTATTTCTGTCCATTTTGGGACGACTGCTCTGGATGCAACGACTGCATTTTTGCCAATTTTTGTCCCCGGCTGTATTACCGACCCCCCGCCGATGAGAGCCCCATCTTCTATGATGACGGGAGCCAAAACAAGCTCGTTCATCTCAACAAGATGACCATTTATGGTGGCATCTCCACCAATCACCACTCCATCCCCCAGAGTTATCATGGGGGCATCGTTGATGCGAGGTGTGTTGATTATAACCCCTGAACCTAAGTTCAGCCCCATCAGTCTGTAGTAAAAGTTGGAAAACAGAGATGGTACAAGTATGGGCAAGAAAAGGAGAGATACCCGATGGAATACGAGTGCTAAGCCCCACCGTATAGTCACCATGGACTTGAGCGGAAATCGACCCTCCTTTCCCCTGAGCGCGAAAATTGCACCAGAAATACCGGTCGCAGTCAACAATCCTAGCCCCCCGACTATGTAGCCCATGCCAAGGCCCACGCAAATCCACATTGAATGAACCAAACCCGTGTTACCAGAGGCGAAACTCCAGTCTTGGAATTCCACAAAGACAAGATAACCAGGCAGAATGCCCAACCCAATCAGAAAACCGAAAAAGGGGAGTATCATAATCGTTAGAACATGTTGTAAAGTATCAAACTTCATCCTTCTCATTCACTCCTCATTGTTCAACTTCCATGCCGCATCATCAACTTCGGATGCGACGGACGCTCCCTCTTCTAGGTCAACCATGGTAAGCAACGCCGTCCCTGCCAGTATTACTATCATGATGGTGAATACTGCAACTCTGGAATTATACATGTTCGCAGTTATTCCGTATATTATTGGACCTACAAACGCTGCTGCCTTGCCGATGAAACCGAAGAATCCAAAAAATTCTGCGGCCTTTGTCTGCGGTGTCATCATGACCATCATACTTCTAGCCTGAGCTCCAACGGTACCCATAACAACTCCTACCATTGTCCCTAACAGGATCCACTGGGAGTTGACTCCGAAACCAAGGGGCTTCCACAACTCCTCTCTTAGCGTCTCAGGCCACCAACTCAACTCACCGTCTCCTATTCTCGTGGGATGTAAATCCCCGACTGAGCGCTGACCGTCAACATCACCTCCCTTGAAAGAAAAACTGAATCTATGGCTCAACTCATCGCCCATCGAGCCCGCAAGTAGCATTGCATCCTGTTTATCGAGCATCTTTCTTTCCGACCCATCCTCATTTTCTAGGTATTCCATGAAAGCCGATCTGAATGCAGCATCGCCCTCACCACTGTCGCTTACCCATGAATCGACCCCTCTGTCATAGAGTGTCGATAGCCGGTATTTTCCCTCTTCTTGATCCCAATCGTACTGGAAATCATACCTCTGGTGATCATCCTCAAGTTCGAGTGGAGCAAAACCTACTGCTAATATGGCGACGACGCAATACACCCCGAGTGCAGAGATCAACACTCTTTTTGTTCCAAACCGACTTGCCGCCTTTCCACCAATTATCGTCATGGGGATCGCAACGATGTTCACCATCAACAAGAGTACGAAATTCATCTGCTGAGACAACCTAAGCACCGATTCTCCATATGCTGACGCTATCCCTCCAATTGTATTCACGCCATCGAAAAACAACAGATAAGAAACTAAAAATATCGATAAAGACTTGTATTTTCTTATTTCTCTGAAGGAATTGACCACTTCGTTAATACCGTCCTTTACGGCATCCACCCAACCATCGTATTCTTTGGGGTTAGGGAGGCTGGGCTCGGGAGTCTTGAGGAATAGCTGATAACCCCAACCTAACCACCAAAGAGCGCTGGTAACAAAAATAAAGGCCAAAATTCCCGGTGAAAAACCGAAACCAAGGCCCAACCCTAGGTGAATTATCAATAAACTCGATCCGCCCATAAAGCCGTAAGCATAACCCCAACTTGAGACATGATCGGCATCTTCCTTTCTTGATAAATATGGCATGAACGCGTAGTAGATGACGTTTCCACCTGCAAATCCAATGTTGCCTACCACTAGGCAAACTGCGAGGAACATGTAGTCAGTACCTTCACCAAGGTAAGGGGCAAGACCCATCAAGGCAGTGAAAACCACCCCGACAATCGTATATGCCCAGAGAATTTTCTTTTTAATTTCAATTCTGTCTGCCACAGCACCCAAAACGGGGCTCACAACTGCCACAAAAAGACTTGAGAGCCCCAACACCAGCGCATAAAACGAATCTCCACTCTGTGTGCCAGTAGCAGTGTTATACATGCCCGCAGTCAGTGCTGGTACCACCACTGTCAGGACTGTAAGCGCAAATGCTTGGTTCGCCCAGTCATACCAGTACCAAGCTTGCAAACTGTTTTTTTCTTCATCCGATTTCGCCACGCTGACTGATGCAGAGAGGATGCCCATATAACGCCCAAAACACTTCAAGCGTATGAATCGTCCGACCTTTGTTCTGTGGATATCAGCAGGATTCCTCACTCATATTCAATACTGTTACTCCAGACGCAGAGGCATGGCCGTGCCGCTATTGAAGGGAAAACATCCGCCCTCTAGGCTGCATGAACTGGTTAAGGCACCCGAGAACCTACCATCTTCGGTGGAAAGAAGAGAATCCTGGGATGCCAAAAGGCCAGCAACAGTTTACCTGACCCCAGAAGTTCTGCCTGACGGTACCCCCTGTACAGCAGCAACTGTGATTCTGCGCACCAAGGGTTGCACTTGGTGGTGGAAATCGGGATGTACATTTTGTGGCTATTTCAACGATGTTAGAGACGATATTACAGCAGGCGATCTTTTTTCCCAGTGGGATGAAGCAAAGAGAAGGACAAATGATTTTGAAGGCTGTCAGATGGTTAAAGTATACACATCAGGAACATTTTTCGAGGATAGGGAGATTCCAGTCGAATGGCAAGAGGCCATTCTACGCGAGACACATGAAAAGGGACTTCACCTGGTTGTCGAAGCACAAGCACACCTATGCAAAGATGAGAAACTGTCCTGGCTTGCCTCAATCCAACCAAATTGCACGGTTGCTATTGGACTTGAAGCATATGATGATGAAGTTCTGAAATTTCACGTCAATAAAGGATTTAATTTGAAAACTTGGCATAAAGCCGTTCAAAGGCTCAGAAAACACAACTTCGGAGTTAAGACCTATTTGCTCTTCAAACCTCCTTTCATGTCGGAAGGCGATGCTTTGTTCCATACCACACGTTGGGTGAAAGAGGTAGCTCAATTGAGTGACGAAGTTTCTGTCAATCCAATGAATATACAGAAAAAAACAATCGTCGACAGACTGCACAGGAATAAAGAATACAGGCCACCGTGGCTTTGGTCCTTGGTCAAAATGATACAAGATAGCCATGAGGAGATTTCGCATTTGAAGTGCAGGGTGATAGTCCACCCAACAGCAGGAGGCAAAATTAGGGGATCGCACAATTGTGGTGCGTGCGACAGGGAAGTAGTAGCTGCAATCGAAAGATACTCAGTGTCAGCCGATCTTGATGAATTCTCTGGTTTGGATTGCAAATGCCGTTCGACATGGCTAGATGAGGTTTCGTCGGACATGTCGATGCCCATTCAATTCGGAAGCGGGATGCCTAGAAGAGGCGATCCAACGAGATACATGCGTGCTCCCTGATTTGCACACATCCCGCCCAACGCTTAAGGACAAAAGGAATGTGGGGATAACACCCGAATGGGTGGGTTAGTGTCCTGATGCCAGATCCTGATGTCGGTGTTGATGTTTTCTTACAGGCTGATGCTGAGCCAAAATCCTCTTGGCTACTCTCGGTAATGGCCTTCATTATCGCTCTGTTGGCCCTCACCATTCATTCCATAGTATTCCCCGGGCAGAACCTGCCTGTTGTTTCTGACCTCGAGACCTTTTCGTCATTAAAGGGTCAGATATGGATATTTATACTTGGAATGCTGGTAGGTGCTGCCATGATTCTTTCTACACTTTTAACTGAAGTTACCAGAGAGTGATAACATGTTTATGGATATACAAGCACTTTTGATATTCTGGGTTGCATTGTTTTCCTTTTTCGTCATTTCCAGCCGAGGTTTGGGCGTTCTTGGTGATGTTCTGAAACCGATTGGAATGTTTGTCCTCGAAAAGGCGCTAGGTCCCGCTATCGATTTCGCAGAAGGAAGACCAGGATCAGCGTCCAGAGCGTGGATAATAATCGGATCGCTTTGGCTTTTTATTTCGATTTGCTTCACATTCCTCGGCATATGGGTCGGCCATGATCAGTATGCCCTAATTTCATTGTCCGGATGGGGCTACGCCCCATCTTCCTCGACACTGATTTCAGCGGGAACCGTTGCAGGTTTGTACGGTTTCATCGGTATGGTGATTGTAGGCTCTATGTTGCATATTTTACCAATTTTGTGCGCTACCCCGGGAGGTCTCCCGAGCGAAAGGAATGCTACATTGGTCGCAACCCCTTGGACCTTGGGGGTACTCGTTCTATTCGTGGCCTCTCACAACTCTGAACCACTAGGTGTTGACATTACTCTGGTCGGAACAGGTATGATTGCTCTATCATATGGTGCTATTCTGCTCAATCTCCTCCTCACTTTCTCTAACAGGACCCAAAGCCCAAGAGAACCCGGCTGGCTGCTTATGTTTGCACTAATATCCGGCCCGTTGTTAGTGGTAGCATCCATTATCTCAGACGGAACATCTGTGGTCACAGATCCTTGGCTATCTACTAGATTGTTCGGGACGCCATTTTTCTTGTGGTCAATCGCTGCGTTAGCACTCTACTCATCAGCAATCGGATCCAGAACTCCATTGTGGTCTAGAACTCTGAGTGGAACTGTGCTTGTCGGATTGATTATCACGACTTCAGCGTATAAAAGTCTGGATGGAGGCTTATTCTCTGGACTCATAAATCCAGAATCCACAATCTCATCCGTTTCAGACTCAACTAGGATGTTTGGAACGTTCCTGATGGCAATGTCCCTTGCCCCGATGCTGGCACTTTCGGCCAACATCGTGGGAACTATTCGTTCGAGCGGAAAATCACCTCAAATAACCAACGGAATGGCAATATTAGTTTCCTCCTCCATAGCGCTGGTTATAGTATGGCTACTAAATTATTCATTCAGGTCCCCCTCAATAGCCGGTTTTCAAACTTACGAGCCATTGCTGCGGACAATCGAACTCTTCACTCTCTGGATATTCTTCATCCCAATGACCATGGGAATACAACTTCATCTATACCCGGCGATTACAAAGAGATCATTACCGTCTCCAGAGAGAACAAGAACTGGATACTGGATGTTTTTGACATCCAGTGCCACCGGTCTGATTTGCATTTTGATTTCAGAATCTATCGATTTATCACTTGCACAATTCGATGTAGAAATGAGCTCCTCGCTCTCAGAGCGATTCGCCGTCGTGGGTTCAGTCATTTTTTACGGCACAGTCTTAGCGGTAATCCTCCATACAATAAACATCGTAAGGGGATTATTCCATGGAAGTTTGCAATCCGATGACGTCATATCTGATAATCGGAAAATAGAAACATACACAATCGCGAAGTCTACGACCATTAGATCGGTCTTGTCCGCTGGGGCGGACATAGACACTTTATTGATACCAGCAAGTGATACCGAGGTACCCGGCGCTCCTACAGAAATCTGAATATCGGTAGATTGTTGTGAGTCACGCTCCAGCATCTGCCATGCGAGTGGGTCTGGTCGGTAAGCCGAATGTTGGAAAATCCACGTCATTTTCATCATTAACCAGTACACCTGTGGACATAGCGGATTATCCCTTTACAACGATTGAGCCAAACATCGGGGTCGCATGGATCCCCGTGCCCGATCCTTGTCCATGTCACAATATTTCCGAGGAAATCATTACCACCAAGCGACAGGAGGATGAGCGCGGTGGAAGCGTATGTAATCCAAAGTCAGGATCTTGTGTAGGATTCAGAAGATTAGTTCCGGTAACTATGGTTGATGTCGCGGGACTAGTTCCTGGGGCGAATGAAGGGAGGGGCAGGGGCAATCAATTTCTTTCGGACCTTTCTCGATGTGACGCTTTAATACAGATAATTGACGCCTCAGGATCAACAGATTTGGATGGTAACTACTCCGAGGGAGAGGCCTCAAGCCCGGTCCAAGAGTTTGAATTCTTAATTGAAGAAATTGAATTATGGCTGACGTCCATACTAAAACAAGGCTGGTCCAGAGGCGCGAGGAAGGTGCAGTCAGGCGGTGACAAAGCTCTCGTTGAATTTGTTCATCAGATGATTAGCGGTCTCGGAGGGTCGGAGAAGGATGCAATCGTTGGGATCAAAGCTGCAAAATCCAGTGGTGCCAACGACCAACCTTGGACATGGGGGGAAGAAACCCTGAGATCCATTTCATCCGCAATCAGGATGTCCATGTTCCCAATCGCAGTTGCAATTAACAAAGTCGACAAAATAGGGAAAATGGAATTACAACGGATTTTAGAATATTTTCGAACTCTGAACATCACATGCATGGGAACCTCCTCCGAAGCTGAATTCACCTTGGATAAAGCACGAGGATCGGGTTTGGTTTCTTACAGGTCGGGTGATCACCCCTCATCATTCACAATCAACCAGGATATACCAGTCACTCCCACACAGAGAAAGGTCTTGGAAAGGATCAGGGAGAAAATGTCTGAAATAGAAGGAAATGGTCTCGTCGACCTCTTGTCAAAAGTCGTGTTTCAAGATTTATCCAGAATAGTCGCCTATCCGGTGGCAGATGAGGGAAAATGGGTTGACACAGAGAACAGGATCCTCCCAGATGCGATTATCCTACCAGAGGGATCGACCGCCAGAGACCTGGCCTATGGAATTCATACTGATCTAGGGTCGGGATTCATACGTGCGTCGAATGCCCTGTCCGGGAGATCAATTGGCGGAGAATCCCTGATATCGATGTCAGATGTCATCAAGATCCATGCTAAGACGTGACGTTCCTCAACGCTTACGCCGAGGGCCTTTTCGATTGTAAAACCGCGTCCGTCGATTAGCCGAAGAGAGAACCTAGGCCTTCGAAGCCAGAGTCCTCCTCCTCTTCCTCTTCGGCAGCATCCTCTGCTGGGGCCGCTGCTTCCGCTGTCCCACCAGCCGGACCTGCGGCCGGGGCGGCAGCAGCGACAGGTGCAGCGATTGCAGTAGACATCGCTTCTTCGATGTCGACCGATGCCAGCGAGGCAACTAGACCCTTCACTCGTGCGGCGTCGACATCTACTCCCGCGGATTCTAGAACCGCGGTGATGCCCTTTTCGTCAATCGTCTTTCCTGCTGAGTGCAGTATCATTGCTGCGTATACATACTCCATTTTTTTCACCTTCATTATCCGAAGAGGTCCCCGAGTCCTCCGAACCCAGTCTCCTCCTCTTCCTCTTCTTCCTCTTCATCGGATTGAACCTCCGAATCATTATCGACAGACGAGGAATCTGTCGACATATCACCTTGATGTGTGGTCGCGGCAGATGCGTTAAGCATGGACGCGATCTCGTCATCGAGTGCACTGGAATCTAACTGGCCTGCGAGACCAAGCGCCTGCGTTTTGGCCTTGAGAAGTATCAAGGCCGCTGAATCGTCATTTATGTGTCCAGAGTTGACTGCAAGGCTCAGCGCATTAGATTTAGCAGCCGCCAAAAGCGTTGGAAGCGTCTCTGATGATATGTACGTGATCTCAACCGCTAGGTTGAAAGCTCGGGATGTGGCGACGGCCAAATCATTCTTTACACCGTCTAAGTCGATGTCTAGGTCATCTGCCATTAGGACTAGGCCGTCTTCGATCGCTCCCGTGAGAATAATTCCAATTTCGATTGGGTTGATGTCCAACTTGGAAAGCATTATTCCTAGATCTGCAGATATGGGTTGACCTTTTTCCACCGCCGTGACTGTTTTTTGTATCGCGACCTTGCCCTTGTCTATTTTTGCAGGAATCCCCACAGCGTTGAATTCTCCGACGATCGGACCGGGCCCAAATTGAGTTGGGCCTTTCTCAACAATAATGTCCATTGGTGCAAGCTCACCTTCCTTGGCAGCCCTTCCTTGTTTGGTCTTCGACAGCTCGTCACTTAATTCAAAGGCGTTCATTGATTTAGTATGTACTATGGCTGGTTGAGTGGAGCTCTCAAAGAGCAACTCGAGAGTTTCTGGTTTCTTACCGGATGATTCCCAAGCTCTTCTGATGAGTGACTTCTTAGCCATGGTTATCGACATTTTAGATCTGAGTGAGGCCCGCATGTCTAACATGTTCTTTCCTGGGACGCCTCCTATGTCGACTATGCCTATCACACCCTCAGAGTTCAGAAGTCCGGCCAAATCTTCAACACGACTCTTCTTCCATGGGGCAATCTTTGGTATCATGAGAGCACCTCCACTTTTACTGAGGGACCCATTGACGTCTTGATGTAACAAGAGCGGATGTTCATTGAACCCCTCTCAAGCTTCCCAACTACACGATTCCATACTGCAAGGACGTTCCCTGTGAGATCCTCTATGGATTGATCCCGTGTTCCGAAGGCTGCATGAAAGGTCACTCTATCCCTTGATCTGATTATAGTCGTATTTCTGAGGCCGGCAGCCATCATACCGGGATCTAGGTTGGGCGGTACAGGCCTCGGCATTTTGCCCCGAGGGCCTAGAACTATGCCCAGAAATCGGCCAACAGTACCCATGTGCGGTATCTCTGATAGGAAAAAATCCATGCTATTTGCTAATTTTCTGGCTTTTTGCCTATTTCCACCAAGATCTTCAATTGTCGTGGGATCAATTATTTCGAGACCTGCTGCCTCAGCTTTGGTTGCCATTTCGCCACCTGCAAACATCGCTATTTTGACGTCACGACCTCTACCTGATGGAAGGCGAACCTCCTCTTGTATACGGTTGGCAGGGTTCTTGAGGTCAACATCTTTGATGGTGAACGAGATTTCCAGGCTTTCATTGAACTTGCGTTCCTTTGCGGAGGAGACCGCTTCTTCAATTGCTTTTTTTAATGCACTTTCCATATTCTCTTTCACCCCTGCGGTCAGCGAGGTTCACCTCTCCCGCAACTCGTGTTATGCTAATTATTCGAAATGTTCGTTAAATCTCCCTTCCTTTACTGCTTTGATTGCTTCTCGGGCTTCCATGCCCTCAACTTTTACCCTCATTGCTACGCAGGTGCCCATGACCTCTCTGCACATTGCAGCCAGGTCAGACCCTGTGAGTTTTGATTTTTGTTTTTCGACAACGGACTTGATCTGGCTTATGGTGATGTTCTCCGTGGCGGTTTGGACATCTCCATTGCACTTTTTCTGACCAAGTTCTTGGAGTATCAAATGTGGTGTTTCATTGCGGTCTGACACCCATCATCACCTCTCTGCGGACTCCGGCGACCTGCTTTTCCTTTATGAGAGTGATGTAAGAGAAGCGACTGAGTTCATTCCACTCTCTGGGTCACCCTGACCTGATCTGCCCTGACTGTGAGAGCAACTGGCACCAACGCCTCGTACAATTCCACCGTGACTTCCTCCTTGGATTCAGTGACCCTGGAAACACGCGCCGACTGTCCTCGGAAAGCACCGCCTGTGATTTCTACAATGCACCCTTCTTCGATACCTGCTGTGGCTGCTTTTGGCTCAAGATAGGGAAGGACGTCTTCAAGGGGCGACTCCCCATCGAGTACCTTGCGACAATTCTTCATCGGAGTAGTACTCATTCCGGTACGTCCAATTACCTTTTCAACATGATGTTTGGCCGATGCTTCAACGAAGACGTACCCCTTCATGTGTTGTGGTTGAAGGACGCTGAATATTTCGTCTTGAACATCCTCTAGGGACCCCGTTCCAGACAGCCTGGCCCTTATCTCCTTGGCCACGTTTTGCTCCTGACCAATCGAGGTCTTGAGTATGTACAGGAACGATGCTACATCTCCGTAGAGTTCGCTGAGTTGGGGCAATGAATACTCTTTTTCGCTTATTCTGCCCGGATCGATCCACTCGCAGTTTTTGTATATGGTTTTCGAGGTCACATCTGATTTTTCACCGAGGAAAAGAAGCGGAGTAACGTCCACAAGTCTTGCAGAAGCGGTGGAGGTCTTTCCAAAAGCTATGCCCCGTGGTGCACCAGATCTGACAAAAGTCAGAGTGGCGGGGTCAATGCCTGTACACTCGGTTATTCTGCTCGTAACGGAGTCGATGTCATTCGGATCACCAGCCCCGTATACCCCGTCCCATGCACCAGGGAGATCTCCTATGTCATCTGACCGCTGCATGACGAGTACTTTGTCTTCTGACCTGACGAAGGCGACAAACGCTTCAGACATATCAACGACTCCAGTTTCCCTAGGCTCCAGTAAGCCATCCAAAGAACGACGGTAGAGCGTTGTCCATGAGTGCTAGGACGACAAAGCCGATCGCACCGAGAACAAACATCCCGATCCCACAGACTATCACGGTTTGTCTGAATTCGATTTTAGAGGGTTTTTTGGCCATCTTTAGTATCCTCGCAGTTGATCCTGTCTGTAGTCTGCGGACGCGTCCTTCTATCTCATCTTGCCAGGATTGCACACGGGTCTCTATGGGTCCTTTCCGACTGTTCTCTATGGCCATTGTTCACCCCTCGCGTGGCCGACCGATCGATGGAGCCCATTTAAGCACGCCGACACTGCCTTCAAATTTTGTTCACCCAATAAACTGGATAGACTTAGTCCGAGCATCGATGATATTTGGCCTGTTGCTGGAGCCGTGGATCTGCTCACTCCTCACTCCAGTGAGCACTACGAGCACCCTAACGTAACCGTCCTGTTGGGTGGGATCTGTGGTCGCACCCCAAATAATCCTGGCATGCGGATCTATACGTCTGCCGATTAAATTGGCACATTCCTCAGCTTCACCGAGGGTTAAGTCGCCTCCCCCAACCACGTTGATTAGGGCGCCTCTCGCATTGCTTACATCGATATCCAGTAATGGAGAGGACAAAGCCTCCTCTGTGGCAATGCGTATCCTGTCGCCCCCAGTTGCCTCGCCATGTCCAATCATTGCAACTCCTCCTCCGTTCATCATGACTGATCGAAGGTCTTCAAAATCCAAGTTGACAATGCCCTCTTTGGCAATCATGTCCGATACGCCCCTAATGCTCTGCAACAAAAGCTCGTCTGCGACTCTGAATGCAGCGTCCAGAGGCAGGTCCCTGACACCTTCCACTGATAGTAATCGTTCATTTGGGAGAACTATCACTGTGTCACAGACTTCTGTGAGCCTCTCTAATCCCCAGTCAGCGTTTTGTTTTCTGAGGGAACCTTCAGAGGAGAAAGGATAGGTTACAATCGCGATAGTGAGGGCGCCGGCTGTTTTGCATAGCCTAGCGAGTACATGAGCAGAACCTGTTCCTGTACCACCACCCAATCCTGCGGTAATGAATGCCAAATCACAGCCCTCTGCCTCCTTGACCAGCATCGATTCAGACTCAAAAGCCGCTTGCTCCCCCTTTTCTGGATCTCCACCTGCACCCCTACCACGAGCGCTTCTGCCGATCAGCATTTTTTCAGCTACATCGACCCTAAGCAAATGCTGAGCATCTGTGTTGATAGCTACCCCCTTTACCCTCTCTCTTGCGAAGAGGCCCTCTGACGTCAGCCTCGCGACTGTGTTCGACCCACATCCACCACATCCGAACACAGCTATGTTCGGCTGGAGGGATTCCAACAGCCTCTTGAGATCTTCATCGTTAGATTTCCTGTCGTCTGGGGCTGCTGGTGGGGCAGGTTCCTGTTCTGAAATCCTATCGATGAGGTGCTTCACGTTGCCATGTGCGACCAAACAACAGAATAACCGTTACCCCACATTTGGTAACCTACAGCCAGATTACAGAATATTCTCAAGCATTCGGACGGGCATGATGAGACAACACCGATTAAAATATTCAATATTCCTAGGGCTTAGTGATGACGAAGTCTCTGAGGGGATGGATTGCTGGCTCAGCGGTGTTTGCTTCTCTTTGTTGTTTACCCTCAGTCATTTGGGTACTATTCGCAGGGAGTTCGGCCATAGTCGCTGCTGATCAGTTATCGAACAACCTGTATTACTCCTGGGTGAGGTGGGCGCTCTACGGAACATCAACAATAATGCTGAGCGTAGGACTCGTATTGTTTTACAGGTCCAAGGGCATTTGCACCATAGATGATGTGCTCAGAGAAAGAAGAAGGGTCATCAACACAACGCTCGCCACCTTTACCTTGACGATCCTATTCTACTTAGTCTGGAATTATCTAGTACTGGAGGTAATCGGAATCGCGGTCGGCTTGCCTTGGGAGGAATCAGCTTTCTGGAACTGATTCTTTGAGCATTTTTGATGCGGATCTGAACCTAGAGATGAACGTGTAGACACCCCCCCACGCAGAGAAGACAACGGCAAAGCCGTAACCATTTATTTCATCTAGTCCGAAAAATAGAGACTCCAGCAGACCGTTATTCACCTCCATGGACAAATCAGCAACTCCTGCGGCTTGTAGTCCTGCTAGTAACATGCCAGCAAGGGTCACTAACATTCTGTCTGCCCTCGAGAAGCCCCCATAGATTCTACCTAGGCCCACAGATTGTGCTTGGGTCCCCATGTAGGACCCGAGCAGTGTGAGTAGAGCCGCGCCCAATCCTAAGGACGGCCCCACGCCGAAATCTGCATTGAATCCTATTGCCACTATGAGGCCAATGTCTACCACCCTGTCAATCGTGTGGTCGAGGAAATCCCCGTACGGGCCATCGGTACCCTGGTGTCTTGCCAGATCTCCGTCGAGAGCATCCAGCGCTCCTGCCAGCCCGATGAGCGCTATCGATCCGAAAATCATCCAGGATCCAACCGAATTCAAATCAGCACTTGCAATGAGGTAAAACGCAACCAGAGAAATTCCCAGGCTGGACCATGTTAGCAAGTTTGGATCGGTGTTGCCAAGTCCAGAAATTAATGGGCGGGTGATCTCCGTCCAACGACTCCTAAGGCGTTCAAACATCAGACTCCCCCGATTTCATCGGCCCAGTCAACCACCTTTGATGATTCGGTCGTTTCCATGTCCGAGCCGATCCATTCCTGAATTCCGTGACTGATTTTGGCCACAGCATTATCAGTTGTGTCAAACTCAATCCAGGGTACGGTACCTGTCACGAAATCGTTCCAAGGACCACCCAGTATTTCCCATTCGACATTGTCATTGATCTTCCACTCTGGGTAACCTCTCTCAGCAAGCCGATTTCGGAGCACATTGGGGGAGCACCTTAGAACTATTACTCCATCACAGGGGAGGTGATGTGAGAGGTGACCATCCACGATAACTATCTCATTTGGTATTAATCCCCACTTCGATCTCAGAGCATTTGAAAGTCCTGTCAGATCAATCTCATCTGCATCGTAGATCTCGTCTCTGGTGCCTAGGAAACCCATCTCGGATGCGAGATCGAAGACTGTTGAGGTCTCGTAAAATTCGTTGAGAGATGCTGCAACCGTGGTTTTACCGGCCCCGGGAGTCCCAGTCAAGGCTATTATCACAGTCATTGTGAGAAAGAAGTCCTCTAAAAGGAATAATGTTCGATGGACCATGATAATTCTACCTGAATGACGCCATTCAAATGTTCAAAATCACCGATTTGTCCTCATGTCTATCCTGTGAAGATTGACGTATTGAGACGGCAGAATGACAGTAATACTAGCCTGGTATCAGAACTCAGCTTGCCCTTTCAATTTTTGAAGAATTCCGAGATTAGCGCAGATACTCCAGCATCTCTGAGTATGCGGTTGTGACCAAGACCAGCAGTAAGGTGTAATCTGCTTGTTCCGAGGGATTCATGAAAAATGACAGACTCATTGAAATTTGCATCCTTGTCGTCCTTACAGTGGATTACAAGTGTTTCACAGGCGATGTCACTACAGACAAATCCCGGGTCAAATGAATTCGGATGGGCATTGAATTTTTCACTGGCTCCTTTGATGAGCAGGTCTGTGTATTCCTTCTTTGGTAATCTAAACATTCCTACAAACTCTGAAAACAGGCTCCTAACATCATTTGCGGGAAGACTAATTGTGACCAGTCGATCGAAATCCATATCAAATCTGGGTAGGTTAACCACAGCTATTGCCCCAATAGAATGGCCAACGACGAAATCAAATTTGCCAAATTCTTCGTGCAAGCCGTGAATGGCAGAAACGATTTCTGGCAAGGCCGTTGACTTGCGCGTTGATTGACCGTGGCCTGGTAGATCAAATGCAGTGATATCAAACCCCGCTTCATGGCATTCTTCAGCTATTCTATGAAATTGTCCAGCTCTACCGTTCCATCCGTGCACGAATAGTATCTTTTTGCCAGTGTTTCTTAGCCTGTAGATCTGTATCTTTGATTCTATCTCATCTACCTGGATATGTGATTTTTCACTCTTCATAATGAAAATCTTCTCTCTTTCTGGAACTTTGAATTTAATTGGCCTGTAGAAAAAATACTCCAGAACACCCACCGTGATCCTGGTAGACAGGAGACTCAACATCTTTACTGAGTGAATCAGGATTTTGGGGAGCCTGTAGTGTCTATTGACAATTTCTTTCCTATCCACAACCACACCTCAATTGTGATTAGACATCTTCGTAATATCGCACTGCAGCTTCCTCCAGACGAGCGCCTATTTTTTGATCATCTAAGGTCAATGTAACACCATCTTTCCTAATGTTAGCACCATCAACAAATACATCCTGGCACTTGGCGTCAGAGTAGATCAGGTTGGCCAATAACCTCCGACCTTGACGTCCAAAAGGCCTCATCCTAATGTCATTCAAATCCCATGAAACCCAATCCTTGGAACCTTTCGTGGCCAAATTCCAAGTCTCAATCGGGTCCAGTATCGTGGCATCCCAATGATCATGCCTTTGAATCAGACTCGCAGCCTTTGCCTCCTTCCTTAAATCAAGTGAATTATTGCTTGCAGCCCCGTCAGTCCCCAATCGCACATCTGCTCCCGAGGCAGTCATTGCGGGATATGACATTGTACCGCCACAAGCCAACTTTTGGTTTGAGGTCGGGCAGTGTACACAAATTGCACCATGGCTAGCCAGAATTCCCATTTCTTTCTTGGTGACCCAACCGCAGTGGGCACATACTGTCCGCCCGGTGAAATAGCCCAAAGAGTCCAGGTACTCTACGGGGTACATTCCATTTTCATTGTGGCAGTTTGCAACTTCATCACGCGTCTCACTTGTGTGAATGTGCAAGGTAGCATCGTACTGTCTTGCGAGGTCACTACCCCTCATCAGTACTTCTTCTGAGCATGTGTAAACTGCATGAGTGGCTACTCCATATTCCACTCGACCATTTCCTATCGGGCCTGCTGAAAGAAGATATTCTAATTCTCTCATGGTGCTTAGATCTTCATCTTCACCCCCATCCGGTGGCCATTTTGTGGTTGGGCCGCATACCACGCCTCTGATACCAGATTGAGCTAACACAGGACCAATTTTATCCGGGAAATGATACATGTCACAGGCAAACGTCGTTCCCGTTGAAATTAACTCGGATACAGCCGCTTCCGTACCGATTTGTACTAGGTCCCGGGTTATCTTCCTCTCTGTTGGAAAGATGGAATTGTTGAGCCAGGACATCAGATCAAGCCCTTCCCCCATCCCACGATTCAATGTCATCGGTAGGTGAGTGTGCCAATTCTGTAGTGACCGTGTGAAGAATTTATTTTTCCCATCGATCTCTTCTATGACATCCTCATGACCCTTACTTTTACTCCAGCCTCCATGTGGATGTAGCAGGATATCCCCGTAGTGAGTTGCCTCTCCATCAAAGAGCCAGGCGTCTTTGACCCTCCTGACGCCTACCTCCATGTGCATGCGTAGCGTCTAGCCCGCTTAAGTCCGTGGTAGAGTCCTAGCAGCAGCCTTGGTCGCGATTCGGAGATACAAGGAATTGAACTTTGTCAACACCGTTGGTTTGCCTGATCCCGCTGATCATGTCTTTGATTCGAGACACCTTACCATTCAGTTGCATCGTGTCTACGCATGTATGAGAGAAACTCAGGCACGAGTGTTGGTAGCTGTGGATGTTCACTCCCTTCAGATGTCTGTATCTCTCCAAATCCTTCCCAGATTCATGTTGAAAATATATCACCATCGTGCCCTCCACCATCAGATCCTCCTGTATGTTTTGTATGTCACCACCTGCTACCATCTCAGCGTAGTTCACAGCGGCGTCACGCAGGAACCTGCTCCGATTGTTGTACCCGGTCTGTTTGATGAGCCCGTCTAATTTTGAGGCAAAATCGGCATCAGCACTGAATGTGATTATCTGGGACATGAATGACCCCAGCAGATCATGGATAATAATAATTTTCCAAAATATAATTGTTAACATGTATTAAATAGTTAATAGCCAGCGGAAGGCCCATGATGAACAGCGTAGCAACCAAATCACTACTCGTAACTGTGTTGATGGTAATCTCTAGTATTGCAGGATGCATAAGCACGGATGACGTGGTCGATGAGACCAACGATTTGATAGAAGACATAACACCAATCATCGACAACGAAACTTCGGTCGTTCAACCAGTTATATTCGGTGACGTAATGGTATCAACATACCACGTCGGTGAACTTGTGAAAGCAGTTGCAGGCGATCATGTCACACTTCACTACATGAGCCAAGACAACATCCCAGTTCACGACTATGAGCCATCCCTGGCAGACATTGTTAGGTTGGGTGAGTCAGACGTCTTCTTCTATCACGGATTGAACCTAGAGCCTTGGGTGGATTCCACTCTCTCCTCAATGGACAACCCACCTCCTGCATACATGACGCATGCCATGCCGAGTGGTGAATTCACCTTAGATTATGAGTCCATCTTAGTCTCAAATCTGTGTGAGATAGTAAGTGAGGGACCTTTCCAATCCGTTGAACTAGCAGCTGAGGAAGGAGACGGACACCACGACGATGATCATGATGGACACCACGACGAGGATGGCGAC